>JAABUP010002177.1_pt1 | contig 38957 bp, 47 predicted proteins | sample 5559201 | NCBI WGS metagenome assembly JAABUP01 (sample SAMN10711887, study PRJNA513373) | rock metagenome | isolation source: Antarctica rocks | place: Antarctica | reverse complement strand
GTGGCCTTGAACATTATTGTGCATCCCAAACTGACATATGAACATCAGTCACCATACCATCAGGGATTGCACACCCAACTTTGCAACCCCAGCTGGTCAGATTCCTGCAAACCCTAGCCAGATTCAACTTTTCAGCCAGGCACGGTATAAGCTGTTGGCAAAAGGCTGACGCAGTCAGCAGTCAAAGTCATTAGGAACTTGGGGCTAAACTCTCGTACTTTTTCTGTACAGGCTGTGCAATGTGCTAGGTAAGCCTCTGCAAGTGGTTGCATTGAAAACAAAGGCTTGCTGACTGATCAGGCTCAACCTCTGTCAAAGGCAAGCTTGTCCAGGCAGTAAGCTTTTGCTACCCCTTGTGTAAACAGCCGTTGCTTCCTGCCTGCTGCTTTGCTGAGAAAACCAGATACTAGGCAAGATAGCTGGCCTGTTTTGCCAGAAGGTTTGACCTTCACAGGGTATTGCTTCCTATGAATCTTGCTTGCTGGGCAACCTCGAACCTGACTGTTGACACCAGCTTTCTTGCCTCACTCACCTGCTTGAGCTTAAGCGTTGCAGCTTGCGGCACAAGCATTTTCAACGGCAACGACACAGTAGCAAGTGTGCATGCTCGTCTGCTAACACTGGCTGGCCTCACCGCCACTTGCATTGCGCACAGCGTTCACTCCAAGATTTCTGCTGAAGCAGACTTTTGACGGCAGCTGTAGATTCCCGGGTTTGAACAACTACGCACACACGGTAGTTTCGAACGCTTTGACTTTTGGCACAAACACGACAGATACTGGCTGCCCGGCAAACTCAACCACAGCAATGTACACTCCTACCGTGACAACTGCTGACTGGACCAATCTAGATCGTGATATATGGACCAGAATCTTTGCCGCAATTCCTGCCTTCCGTCAAAAAGTGCTTTGCCAGCAAGTGTGCAAGGCCTGGTTGTTTGACCTTCGCGATAGGCCAGCTCATGGTGTTTGGGGCAGCAAGCTCACATTGACATACGATTGCGACGCGAAAAGCGTTAACGCCCGCAAAGCAGCAGTCGCTCACGGGTCAGGACAAAACCTGGTGATCTTCTTAGGATATGCCACTGGCCAAATACATGTCGTTCAGTGGATCTTGAAGCGAGCTGTCGGGTGGCAGCAGATCTGCTTTTGGGATGCAGAAGGATGGGACACGTTGTACAGCTTAGACTATGCAAAGCATGCTTTGGCAAATTCGTTGGAGTGGCTATTGTTGGAGCTGCAAAAGCTTGAAGCGCCTAGCCTGAGCGTCCGCATTCAAGGTCAGTGCCCTGTGTGACCTCTTTTGCCTGCACTGCATTTTCACGCCACAATCCTAAAGCAATGCGCATATATGCAGACTTGCAGAATCCACTGTTGCTGAAGCCCCTGTTCTGCCAACTGCTGAGTGGTCAATGTGTCTCGCTGAGAGCTGACGTACACAAGCCCTTGAGGCAGCTTTCCAACATCAGTATGCTTACTCAGCTGACTTCCTTGACACTGGACTCCGATGGGGAAAGCAATCAGCGCTTGCCAGAAGGCTTGACAGCCTTATCTAGGCTGCGTCAAATCAGCCTGACATACATTCCAGCTCCAGCTTTCCTATCAGCGTTTCCACATCTGGTGGATGTGCACCTGTCACCAAGCACAGATGAGCCAGCCAGAGTAGACTTGCAACAATGCACAGCACTGACACGTCTGCAAGTCACAGGCACACCAGATCCAGAAACCTCTGTTGTCATCCTGCCATCAGGCAAACATGTGGCATTACAGCATCTGTCACTGCAAGCTGACTGTACCATAGACCACCTGTCATCTGCGTCAAACCTGACATATCTTGAAATCTCGCCCAAGTCTATGCAGACAGTCTGTTGGCCAGTTTCTCTTCCATCTTTGCATAGCCTGACTGTTCATATCAGAGTGCTAGACTTTGGTGAGAGGACTGATAGGCTGACGGAACTGCCCCATGAATGGCAAAACTACACCAGCATTAAACAGCTCATCATCCCCTCATACTTTGCGGCAGATCTACCGCACTGGTTTAGTTGCTTGCAGGACTTGAAGGTGCTGCGGATGCCAGAAGCAAGGTTGCCTAGCTTTCCTACATGTTTGCTGCAGCTTGCTAGGCTTCAGTCTTTGGATCTTGCCAACATGCACTCACTTCTGACTGTCGATGTTGTTGGCCTTGCCAGTTTGTCGTGTTTGACGTACTTGAACTTTGACATCAATGATGACAATGATAGTAGGATGAACATCGATAATGGATATGCCTGCGAGGAGTTGAGCAGTATTGAGGAATCCAGATTTCTGTATCTGAACAGGCTCCAGCAAGCTTTAGAACATCGGCAGCAGCAGTTGACACCAGTTGATGTGACTAAGCACAACAGCTGGATTTTTACAGTCCCTGGCTAGGTGTGAATAGGAGCAATCTGTTTACGTTTAGCTGTATTTTCCGGTCAGCTTAGCAAAGCAATGAGAACAGACATGCCAGTGATCAACATGTATATGCCTCCAGCATTCAACGCAGTGACGTGATAGGATTTTCAGCATTGGTTTGCCAGCCAACTAATCGTGTGATCTACCATTTTGTCAGAAGGAGCTCAATATCAGCATAGAAAGCATGCTGACCAGCACGGGCAAACACCTCTGTGGCTGACCAACGTGCTGAAACCGCGGAGTAGCACACCTGCTATGACCAGTTGTTATGCTGCTGAAGGTCATTGCTCCTACATTTGTGCATTTTGGCTGCAGCCCAATTCCAAGACATTGTATTCTGCTGAAATTCATACTGATGTACGGTGCTGTTAGAGAGTTTAATTTTGACCCTTCATAACCCATGTTCTTGACTTTGACTCTACTAGACAGCTTCGTTCATTCTCTGTTGACTTCAAAGCAAAAGCTGCATCAGCAACTTCATGTGCTATTCATTGATGATTTTGCTGTTTTGTACAGTTCAATTGTTCAATAATAGACTGCACCTTCTACCTGTGCTGACAGCATGCATTGGTATAGCACCATCAGAACGAGGAAGCAGAGCCCATGCTTGCCCAGCTTCTGTTTGCTGGGGCACATTGCAATGAAAGCTTGCATTGTTGATGGAAGCTAAGGAGCCTTGTATCCTGAAACAACTTTGTCTCTGTACAGCAAGCATGCTGGAGAGACCCTGTGGAAGAGTGGCTCCTATGTGATCAAAAGCAATGACGCTGATTGACCATAAAGTTACGCACTGCAATGTGCTGCAGCCTGGCCATATGAGAACTGGACAGCATGTATTCAGCTGATCAATCAGCCCAATGGTCATCACCTCAACATCATGCGGGTCTCATTGCATGCTCTAGTCTCAGCATAGGTTGCTACTGCAGCCATGTGTGCTTTCAACTCACACATGTTGTTTCACCAATCATCAATTTTCACGACATTCATGTTTTGCCATAGCGAGGCGCTCGCAACCTGTATCTGGAATTGACATTATAGTATTGTGTGTAGAATGCGATGGCAGCCACAAGGATGAGGACCACTCCAAGTCCCATGAACAGCCTCTGTGTTCTGCCCTGCCTGGGCAAGGTCTTAAATCGCCAGATGCAAACATTCTGGTACGTGTGGCCAGGCCGCAAGACGCTGTCAGGGAAGCTTGGAGTGTTGATGGCGTTTGGGAAGTTCTGCAACAAAAGAGATGGGTTACCGATCGGATGCATGCAGACACAGTTGCAGCATGAGTCCACCGTTTGGGAAGTTCTGCGACAAAACAAATGGGATACTGCTGGCATGCATGCTTCTGCAGGCACTCTTGCAGCATGAGGCCACCACTGCATTTCTGTAGTAAAACACAAGCATGCAAGATCTGGACAAGCAAATGGGTTGCCGATGGCGTGCATGCAGACACAGTTGCAGCATGACTCCACCACGGCGAATCATCATAGGACACAAGCATGCAAGATCTGGACAATGCATTGGTATGCCATGCCAATGTAGCATAAGCTGCTGATAGTGCGTCAGCAAGCACATGTTGTGACTTTGCATGCAATGAGTGGCTCATGAAGTGCAACTACTGCTTCACACCTGCTATGACCTGAACCAGGCATGGCATGTCATGTCACTTAATGCGTGTCCAGCATATCTTCAGTACCTGAGTCTCAACTGCAAAGCCCCCAACAAACTGGGGGTAGTCAACCCCTGCTTTGCCAGTGACTGGGGTGTCAACGCTGAGCAGGCCGCCAGAATAGAACTGCAGGCCTGGTGAGGTTGTGTCCACCTCAAGCGTGATGCCGGTCGTTGGTGAGCTGATTGTGACAGCATGCTGAGGCCTACATAAGAACACAGTGTGCTGTATGAACAATGTGCTCAAGGGAGCATCGCTGCAAGTACGTGTGTTGGCAGATTCGATGGTAACAGCATGCTGAGGCCTACATAATGCCACACTGTGCTAAATGAACAATGTGCTCAAGGAAGCATCGCTGCAAGTTTGTGTGTCGGCAGATTTGGTTTAGCCTTTGAGTGAGGCATGCATGTCAGGTGAGCATGCAGAGAGATAATGGCTGTGTGTAATAGCAGGGCTGTTGGTTTCAGGCAGGATGTGCTGCTCCTAAAAGGCCCTGCTTGGCAAAGAGACACAACCCTGGCAGCAGCTATTTGATAGCAGCCAGGCACTCAGGCCATACAACTCTCCCCAAGCATGACAGTGCACACAGACACAGACAAGCAGTTTCTGTCTGTAGTAAGCAATGCAGCAGGCATTTTGCTCACAGCACGCTTTGATCTGCTGCTATGCTGCTGATAATGTGGGGTGCACAATTAGGCTGTTGCGTCACCAACTCAAGACAGCGACACACCAGGAGTAGGCATAGCAAAAGCAGGCCAGGCAGCTTACTCATCCCAGACCTTGCCATACAGCATTTTCTCTTTGGCCTCTTCTCCTGTCAGGCCAAACAGGACATAATTGATGTCGTAACCTTCAGGCAGCCCACCTGCCTGTACCGTAACACACCTATCATCTGCGTAGAGGTTACATACAGGCTGACATTTTGCATACCATCTTCACGAGCTGGTAATCATTGCACTTGCATGGTCAGTAAATGCTTTTGTATAGCGGAGTTTGGGGAATAAGGTGCTGTCATGCTCTCACTTCCTGTGACCTTGGAAAGACAGTGGCATGGCAGATTGACTTGGCCCTTGTTTGCCTGATGACAACATGCTGCAGACGCTTGCTGCTTGAAGATCGTATTTAAAGCTGAATTGTGTAAGCAAGATGGTAGCGGGCTCTGTGACAGAACACATCATGAAATTTGACCACTGCTCACATCTGCTGCCACCACCTGTGACTGCACTGCAGCAATCAAGTCGTACCTGTTTTACATTGCGGGAGAGACATGTAGAGTTGTTGAGGTCATAAGGGGTGTCCACCACCGGCATGAAGGCTCCTGTGGGGATGAGCTGGTGTGTGACTGGAGTGATGTAAGCCCTGCACCAAACCCACGCATAATAATAATAATAACAACACCAACAACAACAACAACAACAACAACAACAACAACAACAACAACAATAACAATAACAATAACAATAACAATAACAATAACAATAACAATAGCAATAACAATAACAATAACAATAACAATAACAATAACAATAACAATAACAATAATAATAATGATGATGATGATAATAAAATCATTTTCCAGCTCATGATGAGCTGGGTACGTGCGGGACAAGTCCCTCATGATAGCATGATGCAGGGTAAGCGTCTCAGTCAAAATAATGAGCTTGCAAGTTCCCTCACCAAGAAAGTGCTGATTGTTGATGTGACACATTCACAGGTGGCAGCATAGAGCTTGTAAGAGAGTGCTGCCAACACATCATGGCATCATTTTTGGCATGGCAATATATCTTTGTTGCCAGTGGGAACACATGCAGGAACGAGCAGGCAATCATGTCATGCTGCAGTCTGTCCAGAACAGCACATGCTTACGCATTGATGGAGACGTCATGGTTCAGCACGGTGGATGCTGTCTCTTGGCCATTGAGGTTGAAGTAGGTATGTTGGGCTAGGTTGACAGGTGTGGCAGCCAAGGTGCTGGCCTCCATGCTGATGCGCAGCTCATTGCTGGCAGTCAGCAGATAGATTACAGTAGCTGTTAGACTGCCTGGATAACCCTGCAGCGCATGATAATAATAATAATAATGATAGTAATAGTAATAATAATAACAATAGTAATAGTAACAATAACAACAATCATAATAATAATAACAGTAATAACAATAACAACGCTTTCCAGCTTGCGATGAACTAGGTACGTGCGGGACAAGTCTTGTCTTTCCAAAGCAGTCTGCAGCGTATGTGTGTTAACAAGGCAACTGATAACTGTGAAGGCTGAGGGTCAGGGTGAGTATGCTGGGTGTGACCATGAAGTTGCTCAGCAGCTGCTGCTGGCAGGTTTGATTGCTGCATGTCAAGAGAAAAGGAGATCACTGTTTGGTACTGCTATGACCAAGCCAGTAAGTGCAAGAAATTGATCTGACATGGACACTCCCGTTGATGTGTGCAAGCCAGGCATGACTGGTGACATGCAACATGTAGGTGCTTATGCTGTACTCCAGGGGCGAGCCAAAAGCAAGTTGTGGTAACACTGCCAAGTGTGCACATTCAGTGTCGGATCCTTATGCATGCATGCAAAGCACAAGGTGCATGTGACAGGTGTGCATGTACACTGTCTGATATGAATGAATGCATGCAAAGTTTGTGGTGCATCTGCAGTGAGATCCTGATCTGATCTATGGACTAAGTTTCAGCGCAGCGTCCACAGCATACATCATGAACATGTGTGGCATCTGCTGACATGTCAACCAGCACTCTGCTATGAATCACCTCTTCACCATCAGGACTTTCGTAGCGCAGCATGACACCGGAGTCCTCTCCCTCTGAGAAGACATGCCCCTTCCAGACTCGTTTGCTGAATCCCACTTTGCCGCCATGCAGTGATGTAGTATTTTCGTTTGCTGAAACGTGGTAAACTTCATCATCTAGCTCAAATGTTGCTTCTGCTATGCGGTTGGCCACACGGCCGACCAATGCACCAAAGTACGGACTAGCGCCATCCTGCTGGAAATACAGTGACATTGAAACGTCATTCATGCCAAGATACAGTGGCAAACCCAGAGCAGCAGACTTAGGATGGAGAGTTCTGCTGCCAGACTGTGAAAGCAGCACAACACTCGACCTGGTAAGGTGTCAGGTTGTCGAAGCCCAAGACGACATCTGTGGGAGTGCCAGAACGGCTCGGAACTATCAATTTCTGAACAATCGCTCCGTAAGGCAGGATATGTGCTTCGATACCGTTGTGATTCTTCAGCACAAACGGTTCGAGCTTTTGTGTCTGCGGGGAACACGAACACACGTTCACCTCTGCAATCTAGGTGCGGTCTTTCGTGTTCAATGTGTTTTCAGCTTAAAACAAATCAGGATGCATAATGAGGTCCACCTGTGCTGTTTGTAGAGCCCCTGAGATCACCAGCAAGAACCAGACAGCCAGGCTCATGCTGTCGCGATTTGGAGTTTGCACAGCTCCAGGAACATTACATCATTTTGACACGTCAGGAGGCGGTTAAGCTGTTTCAGGCTCTCGGTACCGTCTGCGCACGGTCAATTCGCAACGGGCCGAACTCGGTTCAACGCTCGAGGCCTGCTCCGAGACCATCATTAGAAGCATCATTGGCACACACACACATGCACTCTTGAAATCGATTTCAGTGAAGCGTTTTACATAAGGTGCACAGCACGAGTCCTGCAGATATGCCTGCTGTGACAGAGGGCCAATATTTGTTTGGAATCTTACCAAATACTTCTTACAATGTATATTAGACCTTTCTCGCCGTCTACAGCGTGAAATTGTGCCAAGCAGATTCGAAAACATACGTTGCAGGCAAATATAAAAGAAGAGAGTTTGCCTTGTTCTGCACAGCAAAGTTCTCCACAGATGGGGTTGAGCAGCTGAGATTGGCAGGAACAGCAATCGGAACAAAATCCTACACAGTCTGAAGAGAGCAACTGCTATGTGGGCAATATAGGGCAACTTCGACAGCTTGAACAGACTGCAGACAGGTCTCAACACGCCAGGCTACAAGACACCTCTGTAGTTCATCTTGGGTGGTGTAGGGACTGCAGCCACAGTTGAATGAGAAGTAGCTGTTGAAGCGCTGCCTCGGCCATCAGGAGAATTGCTGCAGCCAGCAAAACCACAGTCAGAACCAGTACAGCAGAACCTTCAACCATGTGACATTGATAACACAGCCTGCTCCATGGCGTCAGAACAATTTTCCTTAATGCACACTCGCAAATGCACCTATATGCTCAGCCCAATTCATGCACAAATTTTGCACCTGTTCCAAACTGCTTTGATATGTGCAGAATAAGACAGCATCCAAGCAGGCATAAATGCAAGGATGCTTTCACGAGTGGCTGTACCTGTCTGCTCCATCAAGGGTGAGAGCAACCAGCACATCTTCACCCTCATCACCCACAGTCAAACAGACAGACACTGCACTGGGCATGGTCTCCAAAGCAGCATCCAGCGCACCAGGTGCATAAGTTGACTCATCCCCGATAGTTGCGACAACACTAGCAGTGCCATTGGCAACTGCCCCGCTTTTCCCGGGAGCAGCAATGCCATTCATGGCACCAATGGCGGGAAATGCTGCGTCATGCTCAGCCAGTGCTGAAGTGGTGGGTTTGCTGGCATGGGGGTCTGGGCTAGAGGAATCCTGCTGTGGAGTGGAAGGGGGTTGTTGAGTGATGCGGGCAATAGCTGCCTCTGCCTCTGGCCCACTCACCTCCTCCCTGTCAACCTGCAACAGTGCTTTGTGCATGTCAGTGTATGTTGGTAAGCAACAGTGGTTGGTGCATGTCGGTACGCAAACGTGCTTTAAGCAACACTGGTTGGCGCATGTCAGTAAGCAACAGTGCGCACTTGAAAGCTCAGTCCGTCCTACTGGCAGATGCTTGGTATGATACAAGCAGCGCAACCTCTGCAGACTACAACCAGGAATGCTTGCAAGACCATTGCAGTCTTGCTGTGACAGGCTGTTTTGCAATAACAATGGTGCTGATTGCATTCTCAGCTGAACAATGGTCACACGCAGACCTGCAGCAGCTGAACAGTATGCATGCCTGTGCTTGACAGCACAACAATGCAGCATGTAGCATGCATGCACTCGTCACAAGACATACACAAAGGTGTGCCTACATGCTCAAAGTCCTCTGTGATGTGCCCATTGGCAACAGGGCTGTGGCTGCTGCTGGCAACACCATTGCTGGTAGCTGCCTTCTTGGAGTGTGCCTCAGGGTCCTTCTCTGCATCATAAGTGCCGTCCTTGACAGACTGGCGCTTCTTCAGGTAGTACTCCTTGCGGCCTTGTATGGCTGTCAGAGTCTCCTCAACCTTGCTGGTTGTCAAGGGCACCTCCACCTGCATTCACAACAAACACTTAGGCAAAGAAAAGAAAGGAAAAGAAAAGACTATGCCTTTCGGCCTCAATTTGACGAGAAGCCTTTGTTTTTCTTATACCAAGCTGCCCAGGAGACATTTATGCATGTATGTCGTAGTAGGTTTAGTACGCATGTGATCTATACCGGAACATGCAAAACTATTTGCAGCATAATGCAATTCATGGAGAGAAGCAGAAAGTCTCTTACAAAAGAGGGGTTTCAGAGATGCGGCAGACCAGCTTACATGCACATTCACATCTACAGACAGCTTCAACTAGTGCACAGTGAAGAAGAGCACAATATAGCATGGGTCGCACGACAAGGCAGAGTCAGGAAGCCATACCTTGAGGGTGGCAAAGGCGCCCAGCATGTCAAGGGAATGCATGAGCTTCTTGTCCTCAAGCTGGCTGCTCTCACTTGCCCTGCCAGCTGCACCCTTGCCCTTCTTCCCCTTGCCCTTCTTCTCCAGCCCAGCATATGCATTCTCAACATCTGCAGCAAGGCACCGCAAGTCGTTGCCACTTCAGCACTTTCATGAGTCACTGAATGAGAAGTTATGCAGTCTTCGCCAAGATACGCTCTTGGAGCTCTTTACATAGAAACTGAATGCAAGCTGATGACGCCTCAGAGGGTCTGAGATTCTGCATGTTTCCACAAACTGACCACATCACCCAAATGCAAGTGCAAGCCCCAAGCATGTGTCTGTCCCATGCACAACTGGTGCAACTGTTGCGTAACTCAGCACTTGACAACCAGGCAGTCGACCAATCTACTGTGTCCAAGGCAACTTGCATACCTTTCTTCTTGAAGACCTGCATGCCTGGAATGTCCACAGCAGCTGCAGAAGTGGAGGCTGTGGAGTTGCGGGTGGCAGGCTTGAACTTGGTCAAGTAGCTCGTCAGCTGTTCACAGAGAGTGACCTGCATGGTCATGACCAGTTGATATCAATGCCTGCTACACCAATGGGTATATTCGGTGTGTGCCAGTGTTTGTGTTTGGCTGCAACTTGCAGTACAGGCTGACAGACAGGCTGGCTGTTGTACAGATAGGGCTTTGTAAGTGCCCAGGTGACTGAAGCTGTACTGCAGCAGGCACTGAACATGTCACTGCTGTGTCAGTGTCAACAGTGTTTAGGAGCATCTTACCTCCTTGTCAAATGGCTCCCCGGCCATTTCCGCTTGCCGTGCCTTGCGCTCTGCTTGTCGATCCTCCCATTCTTGTTGCTGCCGCGCTCGCCTGTGAAAATGGGCAAATGTTAGAGGTTGCTGCCTGAATTGCAGCAAACACAGGCAATACACCTGTGGCACACTGGCCTCTGTGTATGTATCCAAGCAGCTGTGCATGCAGTAAATGAAGCACAGCAGGAGGACAGGCAAGATATGCAGCTGGATAAAGAACTGATTTGGCTGGAAGTTTTACCTTTCTGCTTGCTCCTCCTGCTGTTGTTGCTTGAATTCACGCTGTCGCTCATAGTATTCATCCTGCTTGACCTTGAAGTCAGCTCTGAGGTCCTTGATCTTGGCGTACAGCTCATTGACGACTGCTCTGCAGTCTTCCCGCTCCTGAATCAGCTCTGGGATGTCTGACTTCTGCTCTGCCTCCTTGGAGCGCATCTCTCCAAGTTGTGACCTGAGCTGCTCCTCCTCGGCTTTAATGCTGTTCAGCTGGGCATCTGCTTGCTGCAGGCGCTGAACTATGGCAGTGCGGCCCTCATCATCCGAGCTGAGCTTTTCAAAGCGATCATTGTACTGCTGGACTGTGCTGCGCGAGGCCCTGAGCCTCTTCATGTCGTCCAAGGTCTTCTTCTCTTCTTGTAGGGACTGACTGCTGTGAGCCATTCTGTGGTCCAACCGACGCAGCTGCTCGTCAATCTTGTCAACAGTCATGTACTCAAGCTTGCCCTTCATTTCACGCAGCTGGGCACGCAGAGAGTCTCTCGCCCTGGTAGCATTCTCCAGTTCAGCTCGTATCTGCTGCTTCATGTTCTGCGAAAGGCAGTTGAGAATCCGTCAGGGCATGTCACTTGCGTCACTGCGATTGACCAATTCAGCGTGTTGCGTAAATGCCTTGACAGTCATTGGCAACAAGTCGGGTGGCAGTCGGTGCACCCGTTTAACCTGAACAGTGACTTAGAGAAACGTACCAGTTCACCCTGAAACTGTGTCTTCAACTCCACCAGCCTGGTTCTGATGCCTTGCTGTTCGCCAGATCGTCCTTGACGGCCATTCTGCTTGTTGTTGATTGTTTCCTTAATTTCGTCGATGCGTTTTTTGTGAGCCTGTATCCCTTCGTTCAGCTTGGAGGTCTGAGCCTTGACCTCGCTGTCGTCGGGCTTAGGTAGCATCTTGATCCTAGGACGAGGAGGTGCTTTGGCTGACTCGCTGGTCTCAGCCGGCGCAGCAGAGGGCTCCTCAACTACCTCAATGTCAGCCATCAGAACTAACCTCTGCCGATCAAGGCCAAAAGGCACTGCAAAGGCGGCTTTGACCTTGGATCAATGTGGGTTGGCAATGCTGCACGGTTAAATGATCCCTGTATAGACGGGGTGGCAGGTAGGTGGTTCGCCAGATTCTTGTCATTGAAAGCTCTTGCCTAGGAATGAGCGCAGTATTGCCAGGTGGCTCCCGCGTGCTTCCCGGAACCCGTAAATTCCACGCCGTTGGCGTTACGGTGCAAGCGCACGGACAGACATGCATAGCAACGAAATTTGCACTGCACCATGTTGACATGACTGCGCTATGTTGGGCAATCTGCTGGGCGTTGTGATCAGCAACCCAGACATGTATGGGGCCCCATCATGTATGTGCATGTGCCTGCAGGCATGACATGACGTTTGCTTTTTCCCATGCTGGATGCTGTTGACCATGTTTGTGGCAAGCACACATGAAAAGGGCGTTGTGCCTGTACAGCGCAGGGAAGTCCATTGCAGACCTTGCAAGCTTAGATTTGACCTATTCGTTGCACGCCTGCACATACATGGCCAAAAACGTGGTGTGGAAATGCAGGAGAAGTCTGTGGAGCTTTTGCTGAAGTGGGAATCCAAACTCCAGCATAAAAGATTATGATGGCATGCATCCAGTCAAGATCGCGCAAGTGCACTCCAGCATACTGGCTCTTGCATCAGCACAATGTGTGATCAGCTTTGTACTTCAGCAAATCTGCTTGTTTCTGCTGATTGACAGATTGCCTGCCACAAGCAACGTTGCACCACCACAGCAAGTGATGCTGCTGCACATTTACATTTTGCTGGCAGCGTAAGCACCTTGTGCGAGGTCAGCATGCTTCACCGGCCTTGCTTTTGGCGTTGTTTGACCAGCCTGCATCTCCACTTGAGATGGCATTTGCCATGCTGATTGATGCAGTGAGGGTGTAAGCCCAGATGCATGTACAGCAAATGTGTCACTCTTGAGTCATTTGTGGATAAGGATGTCAGTGTGTATCTGTACATGTCCTGTGGGCCATGCAGGGTCTCAATGCTGAAGCTGAGGAGCAGTCTAGCCACATGTGTGCAAACTGCGGCATCTTGGACGTAGGCTGACTGCTGCGCCATGCTGCAACAAGCGGTGCAATACTGCTCAACAGATTGTCAGAAGACCCACTGGTGCGCCCACAATTGCGTCAACCTTGCATCAACAAGCTTGTTGCACCATTGTTGGCCTGATGTTGGTCTGATGATGTATTGATGTCTGCTTTGTTGCCTAGCCATTGTCAAGAAGCGCTTCATAGTCTGCAATTTTATCTGCATGTCAATGGTGAGAAGATAGCTGACTCGATAATAGAGGAAGGAAGGGGTGGCAGGGGCCAGTAAGGCTGTGAAGACCAGACTACCAAGCAGACTGTGATTTTGCGTATAAACTAAATGCTGCCAAACTGGGTGCAGCTTTGGTGACACAAAAGGGCTAGGCGCATTGCAGCTCATGAAGTTGATGTACAGGATGGCAAGATAGGATGTGCACCAGGTCCTCAAGCAATTTGTAGATGTGACCATGGTGTTTCTTGCATGACCATGCTGTTCAGGACATGCTGGTGCCACTCAACAAGTGTAATGAGCCCTCGAGAGCAGCTGTATGCCGATGTTAGCAGCTATACAATGTCACTGTGCAGGCCCGATGCATTATGATTACGCTTCTCAAGCGCATCATTCGTGCATGTTGACTTCCATGCGTCTCAGCTATGCAATGTAAATGACCAGATAGGGTGCAAGCCATTAGCCTAAGTTAGTGCAAAGCTGCTTCACTTTGTGCTGTTGCTTCCTTTGATGACCCTCATGATCATGAGCAGCAGCTTGTTTGCTGCAGCTGCTGAGTTGTTTCTGATTTGTGCATTGTCAAGCGTCAAACGCAATTCCAAACCTTCCTCCTGGCATATTGACAGATGTTGTTGATTTCGATTGAGACATAAGATTCAGGCCTACATCCACATGCATGGTCACTCAGCGCACGGCCTGCATGAAATAAGCCTTTTCGATATGTGGCTGAACATTACTGCCAACCATGGCTCCGCATGTGCAGAAAAAGGCAATCATTGTCGCTGGTACAGCATATAAACGAATTGCTCTGCACACACGGACACGCAGCTGACATTCATGTTCAGCATGACATGACGTTGCTTTTGACCGCGCATGACCCCGTGCAACTTTCGACCAATGACCATGTGCTTGAGCACATGCTTACAAAGCCCAAGTTCTCCCTGTGCGTTCAAAGCACCTTTCAGTGTTGAAGTCAATGCAGGGTGTTGTGATAATACACCCATTGCAACACACTTTCTGTTTTTGAGTAGCTATTTTGCCCTAGGCCTGGGCACCTCCAGCGCATTGCTGGCATTGCCCTGCCTGGACTTGCTACTGTCACCATTTGCCTTAGGCCGGGGCACCTCCACCACGTTGCTGGCATTGCCCTGCCTGGACATTTGCCTCTTGTCAGAATGCGCAGCATTGCTCCTAGAGCCCTTCAACTTGATGGGCAACACTTTGGCCTTTGGTTTCCTTGGTGCCCGTGTCACCTCCTCCCACTGGTCCTCCTTCACCCCTCCATCACCACCCTCACCCCCATCTGCAGTGCTTGCTACATCTGCAACACTGCCTACATTTGCACTGCTTGCAGCCGCCTCCATGCCCGAAGCACCTTCACTGTGCACCTCAAGGCTTTGTTCATCATGAGAGCTAGAAGCCCCTGCAGCCAGGTGTCCCCAGTCTGCTTTGATGTTGGGGGACCCCGGCGCTGACCCCAACGACTGGGGTGACATGACTTCAATGTCCTCCTTCCCTTCAGTTACAATTGTGTCCACTTCTGGCAAGAACACAGCGTCCTGCAACATGCAAGCACCGTGTCTCTTGCATGTACCCAGTGATAAGTTTTCTACGCCAGACAGTTGCACATGATTACATGCACAATCAGGGCTGCCTCATTGTGGCTTGTGGCAAGTACTTGGGACTGTAAGCTTGGTGGCACCAAGCACCAAGCTGTTCCGCATGCAAACTTGTCAGGCACTGCAGTCATGAAACACTGGCAGACAAGGTGTAGAAAGCTGCATGAATCAAACAGGCTGCATGGTATGCTGTTTTACACAAAGACTCAAGATTGCGAAAGCACCACACCAGGAAGCAACTGATGGCAGGGCAATTGCTGAGGACTCACATCATTGTCATCAGCCTGCTCCACACAGGCTGGCTCCAGCCCAGCACTGACCAACTGTGTCTTCAGCACCTCCACCTGATCGTCCAGATAGCACCTTTGGCCCGTCTCCTCCTGCAATTAGTTTACAGCTTTGCATCAACTTGCAAACCTTAGTCAGATGCCATAACATGAAGCACATAATGCTGAGCTTGATGCAGGCATCTGTTTCTTGAAGCGGTGCATAGCATGATGACGAATAGCATGATGACAGTCAAGATCTTAAACACCTTTCCACCAGGTGCATCTGAATGCATTGTGATGAGCAAAGATGGGTAACAGCTACAGCTAGGACCCTCAACCGAAGCCATACTGACTGCAAAAAAAGCATCATATTTCATGCTCAGCACAGACAGCAAACACACTGACAGCCCGCACACACACTGTTACTCTGGGTCACAATGGAGCTGATGCACATTGCATGGTGAAGGCAACTAACCTCAAGCTGGAGACGCGCATTCTCCAGCTGCTCGCCCAGGCGCTGCACTTCTGCTCCAGCTCAGACTTCTCTCGCTTCAGTTCAGCCTTGCGGCGGCTGCTGCCCTCCTTCTTCTCATTCGCCACCTGCATGTCACAGCAACTGTAAGTAGATGAGGTGACCCTATGCTGCCAGCATGCTTATGCAATATAGGTGTATATACAATATGTATATGTGTTAGTAATCATATATAATAACATGTGTGTAATAGTACTTATGTAGATACATACTATATATATATATATACATATAAAATTATATTATTATTATTATTATTAATAATATTATTAATATTATTATATATAGATGTAACAGTATATATACATGTAAGAAATATTGCATTGCTAAGCAGGCTGCTGGTCTCAATCACTGACACCATTGCTGAGGTGTTTCAAACTCTCTGGAGCAGGCAACATGTCACATGCCCAGTTAGAAGTGTGTACCTTCAGCTGCGTCTCAGATGCAGCCAGCTTCTGGGTGGTTTCCATCACCTTGCCCTCAGCCACCTGCCTAGCTGCCATGGCTGCCTGCACCATCCAGCAACACAGTCAGTCAGTCAGTCAAGCACTAGGGAATCAGCACGATGACACCTTCAGTTGCTGCCTGCTCAAATAGATAGCATGACAGCTCAAGCCTGAAAGTTAGGTGATGTCAGATGCCAAGCAACCAAAGCAGTTCCACCAGCCAAGACACAGTGTATGTGGCATGTGCTGTGTTGTGTTCTCACCTGCAGCTCCTGCTGTAGCCTGGCAGCCCTGCCCTGGGTCTTCTCCAGGGATGTGCAGGCCACCTGAGCATTGCACACAAACACACCATTGGTTGCAGTTGCCTGTTGTAATTCACATTGCAGGACCTCATCCTCATGTATGCCAACAGAAAGAAGGCACCAACGAAATGCACTTAAAAGGCTGAGGCTACTGACATGTTCAACATGTCAGCAACTTGCTGACATTCTGCTGAATGACATGAAAGTCTTCTACACAATATACCTCTTGTCTCGAACGCCTGATCAAATCATGCTGACGCATTCATCAAGACTGTGGGTGCAAGGATGTGAGAGAGCATGCAGGTTCAGCTCAAGCTCTCACCTCAAGCTGGGTTTGCAGCGCTGGCAGCTGCTGCTGAATGTCTTCCAGCTTGGTAGACAGGTTCAGCTTCTCGCTCTCCAGGTGGTAGACCTGGCCATCAGCAGTCTTGACCCTGTGAAGGAGCCGCCGGCCCTCCTCCTGCACACATCACCACCCATCACCATCAGCAATGCAAACTCATTCACTGGTCTGTCACAGAGAAGCTCAACCTTGCAACCAGAGCTCAACCTTGCAAAACCAGCACATCATGTGTCGCGTGAACGCAGTAGCAAACAAATGCTGGGAGCTGGACATGAGGACACCATACTAACTGTCATGTTAGAGTGGAAGCAGAAAGGAACACAGACGCAACGCAAGCAACAGAAGTAAACGTTAAACATAAATATGTGAACACAGTATTGGGAAGCACAATACCTGTGTGGTGGAGATGATGCTCTGGGCCTCCACCACCAGGTTGCGCTCATTGCTCAGCTGCTGCTGAAGATCACCCATGTCTTGCTGCAGTCTTGCTGCAGCCTCCTCCTGTGTTACATTTGTGATACTCATGTAGCACAAGTTGTGTCTTCCATGCGACATCTGTTCCGTGTAAGTTGAAAAGTAATCCCAATGTGCAGCCACTTCTGACACCTTATTCACCAGGATGCTGCACATACAGAATGCAAACTGCAGAATCATCGCAATAATACATGTGCACACTGGAAACAACCATGCTCAGTTGGTACAGACAGTTGTCAGCCTTGTAGACACATGTGTGAGCCTAGTTTGTACCTGTGCTGGGCTGGGGGCAACTTGAGCCCTTGCCACCTGGTCCTGCAGGCGGGCAACCTGCTCCTGCAGGTCACTGATTGCCCGTTGCTTCTCTGCTGCCTGTGCAGCCAACTCCGCCTGCAGTGTGAGCTGACTTCCTCAAACAACAGCATAAAACAAGCCAAGTTGCAGAGGCCATTGGCTGTTGGCACGCGTCCATGCAAAACAAGATCAGTGATGCTTCTGCAATACATTCATGGTAAAACCCACAAAGGCACACTGCAGGTGGCTGCACAGGCAACTCCACCTGCAGTGCCAATGACCCTGCATTGCCAATGACCAAGTGCTGCCAAGATACAACCAGGGCTGTTCCTGTTCAGTTCCTGTTCAGTTCACTTTTCCTGTTCTTCATCAATACAACAATGCATAAGATGCTACATACACAGAGGCCGACACTCTAGCCTAATGCATTGTGCCTTCAAACACATGCTCACAAAGTAAGGCATACCTGAGCCTGCTTGTTGGCATCATTCGCCTCACCCAGCAGCCTCTCCTTGTCCTGCACCTGCTGCTGCACCTGCTGCTGCAGCTGTGCAGCATCACAGGCGCCCTTGCCCATCCTTTCCATCTGAGCCTGCACAGCATTGCAAACCATTGGCCTTCTACACCTGCCAGAACAGGGTAGCTTGTGCTGCCACATCTTGCCTGGGCTAGCAGGACAAGTGAAACAGTGATGGCTCTTGCAGCAGCAAAGATTGTACATAGCAGCATGCATGTCATTGTGCTGATTGCCACCAATCAATGCAGAGAGGTAAATGACACACCTGAACCGCTTGTTGCCAGGTCCGCCCAAAATGCCATGCAAGTAATGAACAAATGGACAACACAACCTCCAGCATTGCCCAGAATGCCTAAAGTGTTGATCCTGACACCCCAAGGAAGAGACAGCTTGCAGAGAAGTGAATATGTTTGTCGGGGGTGTGTGTGTGAGGGGGGGTAAGAGGTGAAGAGGGGGTGCAAGAATGAGGGGCGAGTATGTAGGGGAGTCATATCTGGGGGTGAATGAGGTAAACGCAAGGGTGGAGAAAGGACAACTCATGGGAAGGAAGCTACACAGCTTGTCTGCAAGGCATGCTCATAGAAAGAGGTGCTCACCTTGAGAGATGTCAGCTCGGCCGACTGAGCCTCAAAACTTGCCATCAGGTCCAGCTGCTCCAGCTGCGCCTGGCGGACCTGATCACCCATGCTGGTTGTGGCACGCTGCAGCTCACAGTTGTGCTGCACCACTTCCTCCATGTCCTTTCGGGCCCCTGCCAGATCCCTGCTCACTGCCCTACGGGCCTCCTGCTCAGCGACCAACTGCCTCTGCAGTTCCCCTGCACCACACAACAGCAGAATGGTTAGTTTTATATCATGCAACTATTGGAACCTGGCCATAGTGTCATGGCGATGCACAAGGGTGACCTCTGGAAGAATTACCCTGGAAGACACAAGGCAAGCAGACTTGCTGCAGCAGCTAGCAGGCAGATGAAGGTGACGAAGATATTGACAAGAAGTTGCTGTGTTGTGCTGCAAGGACTGTGGGGATCAGAGGTGTGCAGGGGGAATGGCAGGGGGCTGCAATTTCCAAAATGTAGCATACTCCTCAGCAACAATATTTGTGCTGATGCACTCCTGTCAGCTCAGATGCCCATCACATGAAGTTTCAAACTGGAGTGTCGGCACTTTGGGCAGCATGCACTGCATCATAACCCCAAGTTTTGTGTCAGCTCACCTTCTGCAGCAGTGCGGCCCTCCACGGCATCGTGCAGCTGCCGTTGTAGGCCTTGCATCACTACATGGTGAGACACCTCAGCCTGCTCCAGGGTCTTGCTCCACTCAGCTTGTGCAACTGCCAATTCTTGCTGCATATGGTCTCTCTTTTCCTCTGCCCGGTCCTGCCACAAACAACAAACAAGTCAATCATGCATGCAGCAGGTTGTTGTACGCATCACCAGCATACCTCAAAAACGTGTAGAGTGACATTGTTAAACATGCTATAAATGTCACAAATGTTGTGAAAAACCCAAAAAGTGCACTGTCAGAAGTTTTGTGGTACTAATATAAGTACTGAGTCAGAAGATTCAACATGATTCACAGAGTCAGCAAAAGTTTGATAGGCTGCAGTAGTCACTGTGTTTGTCTAGGTGAGCGTGCTCAATGGGCTCATCTACTCCTTGTCGATATGCTGGGTTTGCTGCTGATAGGCTGGGTGCAGACAGACCATCAAAGCTGGGGCTACAAAACATGTTTTGAGGTTGATGTCTCACTGAACTAGAGGCCGCTACAGACTTGCAAAACGCCACTTCTTCAATACCAGGTCTGTCTTGGTCTGCCGGCAAGAAACAGGATTCAAAAGGTCAAGGTGTTGGTAACTTGGGCCATCCAGTCAGGTGACAGTGACCACCACATAACACCACAAGACACCATGTCCAGCCCATGTGCAGAACGCAAGCCCATTCAGTCAAATGTCAGCAATCTAGCAAGCAAACTGATCTGTGCTAGAGGCCAGATGTGCTTTGGTTCACGCCTCTTCCTGCGTACATCCTTGACATCAAAGTCAGCATGTAGTGGGACTGCAGCCCACTGATGCAAGGGATAATTAGCTGCAACTCTGCTGCGTTTGTGGGAGAGGATTGTGTTGGCTATTGTCAAACATGGGTTCCCACATCACTATGCAGGTTGGTGTAGGTGATGAGCGTTGAGTTCCATTTGACAGCAGTCAGTGGCTTCTCATTGGCGTCGGTCAAGAGGAAGGAGAGTTCAGACCAGTGAACAGGTGCAAAAGTGGCAGCCCACAAGCAATGTATGAGGGAAGTAATATGCACCACATCGAGCACCACAGATATGAGGTGCTCAGTCTCACCTCAGCCAGATCCTTTGCCTCTCGCAAAGTTTGTAGAGCTTGCTGGTGCGACACAGCAGCAGCATCACGACTGTCGCTCAGCTCCTGGACAATCCTTTGGTGATCCTGCGCCAGCAAAGTGAGCTGTGCGTTGCTGCTCTCAGCAGCTGCCGCTTGCTGTACCGCAACTGCTTCAGAGTTCTGCATGGGCCAAAACAGGGTGTCAGTCAGACACACTGCCATGCAAGGATCAAGGTTTAGCATGTGTGGTCTCCTGAAAAGTGGTTTTGTTTCAAATTTCAAAACGTCTTTCATAAGACACTGTAAAAAAAGGAGAAGAATTCTTTCATAAAAACCCTTCATTGTCACACAAAACCTAAATGACCAACTGTTCTCAAACATTGAGCAAAGTAGTTAGACCCTGACCAATCCTGCAGCATCGCAGATGCAAGAGATTGATGTGCAGGTTGGCATGCATCTGGTTTTTTTTGCTGGCCTGCAACACTGTGAGTGCAGTGTGGTGGACTGTCAGCCTTTTTCACACATCTGGCATGAACTGTCTGCTCAAGATTAGATTTGCAGCCATGTCTTGGCATGATTCCTTCACAGTCTGACAAGCTGAAGCTCAGGCTCAGCACAATGAATGCATCAGGAGCAACCAAATACATGCCCCGTTCACAACTTTATGGCATGCAATGCTGCAAAGATCCCACCTGTACACTCTGAACACCTGCCAGTAGAGTCTGTATCTGCTGCTGTTGCTGAACCAGCAGTACATTCAGCGCCCGCAACTCAGCTTGAGCCCTGGCAGCCTGCGACAGGAAAGATCTTGTGAGAGTTATTATTGAGGCCAAATCGCCCAAACAAGTCAGGTGCAACAAAATAGCCTCACTGGCAGCCGAGAACAGATACAACAACAGCCAGAGATTGCTTGCACGTAACCAGAACAAGGCAGTAGGCACACAATTTCAGCTGCGCAGAACGAGAGCTTACGTCTCCTGTACGTTTACGAACATGGTTGATACCACCGCCTACGACGGCGACAGCAAGGCCAAGGGTCCCTCCGGCTGTGGCACCGAGCTTCGGAATACCCATCAGGTGTCTGAGAGAACCTACCGTTGTGCGCCTAGGTTATCCTAAATCCTCCGCTTGTCTGCACACGGCAATGCTGCTGGTCTCGTTCTACAGTGGCTTGCAACGTCCAGCATTGAAAAAGGGTGAAAGACAGCAAGCTCAGTTGAGTAAACACAAGATTGAGACTCGACAACCACACAAGGAAGCCAAGGCGCCTACCTAAACATCGGACGTGTAGGTGGCATTAGCCAAAGCACCTGCGCAGTACTCAAGGTGAATGTCCCTGCCCAGGATGTACCCTGCGTGCGGAATCGCCATGCAATACTGCTGTTGACCTATCGATGATTTTGCTCTGCAAAAGCCCCACGAAGCCCTGTATACAGTCCCGGGAGAAACCCTAGCCCAGAAGCTCATCCGGCAACTCGATCAGGTACGTTCTGACATCTTGTCCATTTTGCTGTCGTAAGGACAGTAGAGATGTCGGACTTCAACCCAAGTCCCTACAGAGGGGACGCAAATATCGGCCATGTCAGCGAGGAGCTGTTCAAAATGTACTTTGTTGGGTCCAACGTGAGCATCGAAACATCGTGCAAAAGTCTGTGGCTGTTCTTTTCGGCGCAATCTTTACCTTATACCGATTAACTTCTGTGCTTGGATGCAGTTGGCGTTGGCATTTGCTATGCTTCCGGGAAGAGTGATGGGAAGCGAAGTCAGACCTCGCAAGTACAAGTAAGCTGTCTTTGCCAGGGAGCCAGTTCTGCCGCCGATACACATACCTTTGCACTTGTGAACGCCAATGACACCTTTTGCTGCCGGGCTGCAGTCGCGACTATGTGATTGCGTGCTGTGACGAGGCAGCCAGGCGCAGAGAAGCTCTTAGAGGCAAAGTTCCCAGACATTTTGTGGTAAGCATACTGAGAAGCTTATGCTGCTGCTGCATGCACTGTCATGTAATTGCTCATATAACTTCACGTACACACGTGCAGCCTGCACCAAGTCCAACAAACCACAGCTGGGAGAAAATGTTTTGGAGGCACTTGCACCGAAAGCGCTGGACACAGGAGCGCATGGGTGGAGGTCACACTCCAACCTAGTCTCCAGCATTTTAGTCAAGAGCTGCTTACCTGCTAAGTTTTTACCCCACAGCCTCAGGCAATTGTGAGTTGAGCCTGGGAACCAATCTGGACAGTTCTACAAATCTTGATTGAGCAGTGACTCAGCAGGCCAAGCAGTCTGATGGTTTGTACATTATGCAGCGCATTGCGACAGGCCTTTGCCAAGTTGGCAGATAGGGCACAATGTATGACTAAAGCTGTTGTTGTTTATAGTGTGTCTTGCTGCTTATAGTCATTACCTTGAACAAACGATCCAACGTGTCAGATGATTCAGCATCCTAGTTGCAAGCTTCAATGCTTCAAGCAATTGCAACAGCTTTCCCTTGCGTCTTCCAGCATGCCCATTCTGGAGCAACTGTCACCCATAGCATAAGGCCCAATGATATGACAGCAGTCTGTCTTTTCAGAAACATCGATTTGTAACACAGCGCTCTGCAAGTACATTGACAAGACAGACACTGAAAGTTGATGCGGGTGTGAGTGCCCAAAAGCTCAGCGCCCTAAGACAATGGATGCATGAACAAGTCTGGTGCTGATTCAGAAGAGGATCTGCCAAATTGACAAATTCACCTACCAAAATGCTGGGCGTGCTCATATGTTGCGTTGATGAGATCTAAGCATTGTATGTTAACATGCAGACTGCGTGGGGCACACAGCACCTGCAAGCCTGTGACTTTCCTTCCTGTCTAATCTGACAATGAACAGCTGCAAAACAACCTGACTACAGCAAGGACATGCATTGAGGCATCATTTGTTGCACAGACACTGAGCATTGATTTGCTACTGCTGAACAAACTGCCGTTTCCAGACATGGGTACGCCGCTTGTGCCATATCTTAGGCTCCAGCAAGCGGTCTCTGGTCCCTCTGTGATGATGTGGCTTCAATTGCGCCTTCCAGAATTCAAACAGCGTGAAGAACATTGCCGACATGATGGCTGTCTGACAAACGCGAGGGGTCTGCAATCACAGAAACACATCTGTTTCAAATCCACTTACAATCCAGACTTAGCACCCGTTACACCCTCAGACATCAAGCCACTTGTCCTGAAAAGGTCAAGTACTTCACATGTTTAAAGGCAACGCAGAGGCAACACAACCATGCAAATTGATGTCGAACTCACCATTCCTCTGAAGAGACCTGCAGGGCCATGCTGCTGCACAGCAGCCTTGAGCACCTGTCGCACCGGCTGGCTGCTGCCACACTGGATGGTGGTCTTGGCAAAGTCTAGGGGCATGGTGGCTGTGGCTGCACAGGCCCCGCTGAACCCACCCAGCACCAGGTGCTCCCAGGTGTGCAGCTTGGCAAAGCCCCTCCTGCTCTCTACCACCTTACGCAGCCTGCATGCAAGCCATGCATGATCTCAAATCACGTGTGCGGATGCATATGCCGTGTGGCTGGTCATAACACAATGATGACACAGGCAGTGTGCATGCAGGACCAAGCACTCAATGCCTGCAAAGTACACGTGCAAGTGATCAAATGCAGAGCCTTCTTGTTGAGTCTGCTTCCTGTCTTTTGATCCAATTGACTGATCCAGTGACTTACACATTGCAGGCGGCAGTGACATGGTGCAAGATCAGCCGTGCAACTTTGGACAGCAACTGCTCCTTCTGACTGGCACCATGCAGAGCAGGCTCACTTTTCATACAGCGCAAACTGAATTGCAATCTCTGGCACATCCCTCATCAAGGTGGGAACCAGACCCTGGTACAATCCCCTGACGCCCTCAGAGGCCAATATATGTCTCGCACCCTGCACCATACCAATGATCTCTAACCCTGAGTGCCCACGGCGTGATGGCTATGCAGACACAGCAGCGTTTGCATGACATGACAACCCTTACATGGTGAATGCCACATTTGGGAGGTGATGATGCACAACTTGGAGGGTCATGCAAAGCAAGCATGGTCTCCTGACCATGACCTCGGGCCTGAAGGGCCGAGGCACCAGTGCCTTTGTTGCTCACAGCAGCTCACAGCAGCTGTGGTCATACATACAGGTTGGTGTCACTGACTTTCCCTCAGCGGATGCATTTTAGACTGACCAGGAAGACATCTGTCTCCATGTACGCCTGCACTCTGTGCTTGATGGTGTCCGTCGGCACTCTGATAAAGGCTGACATGACAGCACCAGCTGAGGCAGAGGCAAGGTGGGTGATTGCACTGGGGGCCCCTCGGGCTTCTAGCCTGGTCTTGCACCACTCATAGGTCGTGAAGTACAGCATAGCTGTGGGGATTGTGCCCAGCACAGCACCTGTCAGCCCTCTGTATACGTCCTTTGGACCCTGCATTGAAAGTAAACTTCACTCAAACACTTCATGTATGAATAGTGAGGCAGGTTGATTGAGAGCCAAAAACAACCAACTGGCAGGACTGCCAAGTGTTACCAAAACAAAGCATGCATGCCTGTTTTGACATCAAAAGCCTGATGGGGCTAATGGTCAGGTTTGTCAACGTATTAAGACATTTGGCATGAGAAAGACAACAGCAGCATTGCCAAAGATGCAAATTTGTGTCCACTGATGCATACCCGTATCAGCCAATTTCTGGTGTGCACAACTCTTCGATTGGCTACATACAGGTCAAGGGGGTTGTCCTTGATTCTTTGCTGCCATCTCTGCAGCTTCAGTGCAGGAGCCGTCACCTGCATTTCAGTCTCAAGTTGCTGCATGGGGAACTCCAGCTAGCAAAGGCATTGAGACCAGCTGCAGTTGTCCTGACCAGATCATTTCCTCAAGTGCAGATCATGTGTGAGACAGTGCAGAAACTATGATGGAAGGATGTGAATCTGCTTTGCTTCATGCCTTGGTTCTTTGGCAAACAAGTCTCAGAGCATTGCAAGACTGAGGTGCAATGAAGCATGTAGCGCATTCATGCGCCACTTAAACTTGAGCTGGTCTGCACCTGTAGCCTCGTCTTCACTGTATCTATAGGGTGGATGATTGCCTGTGCCATGGTCCTGGCTGCTGTGCCAGCACAAACATGCCGTACCTAGAGGGAATCAGGACAGTGTAAGGCGCATGGCACATGTTAGCAGGCCCTTGCAAGGCGAGAAACTGTGCACATTGTGTGCGCTAAGTTCATACCGTGTCTGACAGTAGCAGGATAGGGTCTGCAGACTCCACAAGCAGTTGAGTGGGCATAAGAGCAAACTTGCAGGCTGCTGCAGGTCTGCCGAACGCAATCGCCAAGGGCTCGTCTGGACTGTCAGAGTTGGCTTGCTTTGCTGGCAGGTCCAGCGTCACCATCTTGCCAGAAAACAGAGCAGAGTTGCCCCTCAGGCACCCAGCGTCTTTTGTGAACGCGTGGGAAACCGCATTTTGCGATGCGAACAACCGTTGTCCTCTGTATGGCTGAGTGCAGGGGCTGCCGGACTACCTCAGGAGCAGGATCATTACAGATCAGCTACTTCGGCATGCACGGCAGGGTAGGGGCACCAAAGTCGATGGGTGATGAATGTTTTGAGTGCTCAGGGCAATGCAGTACAAGCTACAAGTCTGGCTGCGGCTGCCAGTAGCTGGCGTTTCATCCAAGTACACTCGAAGAAACTTTTGTGAGCCACCTCCCACGACTTTGTTTAGGTCGTGCGTCCACCAGCAGTCACGGCTGAAGGACCTCGCGGTGTGCAAGTTTGACTCTCAAGATTTGCACAGATTTGCTCGCAGCTGTGTTCCTGCTCGAAGGTGGCATGAACTGCAGCAATGGCGATGCTCTTGATCAGAAAGATCCTTGTTGACCGGTACAAAAACTTTGCAGAAACGATGACATAATGATGCCATATGGGTTCCCCGTGACCGAGCATGACTCATCGTAGCTCTGGGCGAAGCTCCCTGGTTGCAATGCTCGCAAAACGCACCTCGAACGCCATCGATGCGCCTGGGCTACACCGCTGGGAAATTGGTATAAGCCTTTGTACTGTGTGACACAACCGCATACACTTGCTTCGTGGTCTATGGAGCAACCACCATCCAGTCCTCACTTGCGAGTGCCGCTTGTACCGTTCCCAAACGAAGGCGCGTCGCCAAGCAAACGCTCAGAGGGTGGGAGCGCCTACTATATCTTTGATGTCGCTCATGCCTGCTGCCTCGCTAGACAAAATGATCACGTCGGGACAGCTGCAAGTTGGCCGCTTTTGTCTTGGCTGACAGTTGCTAAAGCGAATCTACACATTGGAAGATTTGTTGGCCAATCTGAGTGTCTGATGCACGCAGATGTCGAAAGTGCCGGGCGTTACCCAACTTTTGGGGTGCAAGGGTCTGAGGAAGAAAGCACCAGCTATCATTCAGAGACTGGCGAAGATCACGACTACTTGCACAGACCATCGTACCATCCATTCAGCTTCGTTAGCCTTTTCTCTCACGGACACGATGTCAAGAGTGCTGGTGCCAACCATGTGTATACAAGGGAAGAGAGGAGGCGTCTGAACGATGTGGAAAGCATAGACTACCTGCCTATAAATAGTGAAATATATCGTGTATGGTTGGCAAAGCAGCCCCATGGGTAAGGTTACTTCTTCATCAAATATCTCTGGGCTGCAAGTTTTCGCATTTGAAGCGCTGTTGACCCAGGTCTTCTGCAGTTGGGTTTGGGATCGCTGGGTCATGATGGGCGGCATCGGGTTCACGGTTGGCCTGATTGGCTTCTTGCTGTACACTCTGATTGGCATCTTTGGGGCCATCAAGTACAACACTGTCAGGTAATCGGCTGTGCTATAAGATGCAAACAGTTATGCTGTCTCTCCTGTGCGCATGACAGCGCAGCCTATCTTGGCAGCAGAACTCATCCAGCACCCTGGCGGCACTGCTACCAGCAACTCATTGGCAGCAGTCAGAATATCATTTCTAACAACCTTGCGGACCTAACCCAGCATACCTCACTGACCAAACAGACCAACCAGCAAGTCAGACCGCAGCCCTGCCTTTGGAGTGTTGGTACCTCTGGGTCTCCAGGCCGCTACTTGCATGCAGGTGGTTGATAGAGCATGCCAATCTGTTTGTTGCATGGGTGTTCAATGTGGCATACAGCACAGCACTTGTGTACCTGTCCACCTGGGCTGTGGTCACAATCGCTCCTCAAGCAGCAGGAGCTGGTGTTGCTGAAGTCACTGCCTACCTGAACGGCTGCAACCTACCAAAGGTCAGTACTGTCTGGTTTTAGGGACCATAGCTGCTTTGCTTTTGTTTATGACCCGAATACTGACAGTCTTAGCACATCTGTATGACCTGGTTGGGTTGGGCTGATGATGTGGACTCGCATCCTCCTCCTGTAGCTTGTTTGCTTACTCTTGTTGCTGGATATGGACACTTGTGCTAGAGGACCAAACGACTAGTCATGAGAAGCAAGGCTGTGTTTCTGTCCAGTGTTGTGCTCTGCACAAGTTGATGTACTTGCATTAAGGGAGTGCAGGGTGTTGTTCATCTTCGAAGATCTTGAGACACATGCCTCACGTTCTTTGGCATGCCAGAACTGGCCCAGAGACTCTGGAGACACCGTTCTTGGTGCCCTGCAGGTGTTCAATGTGAAGACCCTGTGGGTGAAGTTTGTGTCATGTGCAGCGGCAGTGGGCAGTGGGCTGCCTGTTGGCCCAGAGGGCCCCATGATCCACATAGGGGCCATGATTGGAGCTGCCCTCAGTCAGGGCCAGTCCACCTCCCTGGGCTTCACAACAGGCCTGTTCAAGCGCTTCCAGAATCCCAAGGACAAGAGGGACTTTGTCACTGCAGGCAAGAAGTGGCGCTGTGCTGTGCTGTGCTGTGCTGTGCTGTGCTGTGCTGTGCTGTGCTGTGCTGTGCTGTGCTGTGCTGTGCTGTGCTGTGCTGTGCTGTGCTGTGCTACTGTATGAAGGCAAAGATTCATGCAGCTGCTCACTGAAAGGCAATCATCAAAGCAGTGAGTTGTGTGCCAGTTAGTAGTGCCAGAGCTTGCAGTAACTTGTCAACGCAATCTGTGTTGCACTATGTATTTCAGATAGAACTCTTAGCTGCGGTGGTTGCAAGAGAATGTGCTACTCTCATCTAGATGGACTGCTGATTGAAGGCAGCCTTTTGATTTCACAGTGCAGCATAGCAGAGCGCAAAGCAAATCCTGATGGCTTTACATACTATAACAGCCTTGGAGGTCTCAGCTCACAACTTGTTTTGCCAACAATCACCCAACACACACTGCATGCTGCGCAACACCTTAATCTGCGGAGTCCACTGCTGCTGTAGGCACAGCAGTGGGGGTTGCAGCAGCCTTTGGGGCCCCCATTGGGGGGCTGCTGTTTGCCTATGAGGAGCTGGCATCCTTCTTCAGTCAGGCGCTGGGCTGGCAAGTCTTCTTCGCATGCATGCTGAGCGTGCTGACCGAGGACACGCTGCGCTCTGCTCCGAGCGCTGTCACCCAAGGCGACTTTGGCCTGTTTGACGGCGAGGCCTCTACTATCTTTTTTGAGGTGTGGTCCTCATCGATTGATTTAGTCATGATACGCCTATTGTACAAGGCTACCCCGATGGTTGCCAGCATAAACTTACAAATCCTGCTGAGGCTAAGGCCCAACCCCATGAGGGGGCATGAGCTCTTGTGAGTCTGGTCCTTGCTCTGTGGCCTTTGGCACAATGCTAGAGTCACTCCTCAATACAGAAATGTTAAATCAAGCACAGACCATACCATGATGACTGCTTGTCAGCATCCATCACATTTCCAGATACTGTTGTTGCCAGCCCGTTTCTTGTCACAGCCATGTAAGTAGCAAGCGCACTGTTCTGCTTGAGGATGCAAAGTCTACAGGGCAGCAGTACCTTTCATGCTTCAAGAGCTTGTATCTGCGAAGAGTGCATGTTTACAAGCTCTGGTGATGGGATCATGCAGTACCGTACCACTGCATTATGCAGCTTTGTGGCAAACCGAGACATCAGTCATTGCATGTATCAACAGCAGAGTAAGACTGTGTAAAAATCAGATCAACAGGAAAGATTGGGACCTGCAGGCTGCACTTATGGTTTTTGTTTTTATGAAAAAACAAAATTCCCCGCAGAAGTTTGGATGCTCAAAGACAAGCTAGCGTAATAAGTTGTAGGCCAAGAATGACATTGTGTTGGCATGGTTGCTTCAGGTTCAAACTCAGCTGGCAAACCATGTGGCAGCAGTAGGGCCTGCCGTCCTTGTGGGCTTGGCTTGTGGTGTGCTTGGGACAGCCTTCACAGTGCTCAATGTCAAGATCATCCGCCTCAGAGACAGCATCATTCAGGTGACTTGCTCAGCTCACTTTATGCCTGCCAACAAGATATACATTGGACAGCTCGCTGTCAGTGCATTGAGGATAGGTTGTAAGGGTTGGGGATAGGTTGAGCTAGCAGTGTGCATTCTTCCAGCAACAATATGTGGCAAAGATCATATCGCCACCCATTTGCCACCTATAGTTAGCGAGCTGTCTATTGTGCTGCCACAACTTTGTCGGACAGGACTGGAAGGAAAGGCAGGCAGCAGACCTGGGCACATGTCTCTGTGTTTCCACCTTCAATCTTTCTGCTTCTGTCTCTCCACCTGTCTTGCTGTGCAGCCCTGCTAGGCAGTGTGCATGCCTCACCAACAAGTAAGCTGTCAAAAGTTTGCAGTGGTCTACAGTTTCAGCACTGATCTGAATACTGTCCTGACTGAATTGACGCCTGGACAGCATAGTCTGGGTGTGAGACTGAGCTGTGGTACTCCAGGGCAGGAGGAATTGGCGCATGGGCGAGCCTCTGCTGATCATTGCCATCTTCGTGAGTCTGAGCATGCTGCTGCCTCTGGCCTTCCCTTGCACCCCCACCAACTGCTACATCAAGCAGGGCGACTCTAAGCCATACTGCCCTGAAGGCACTTCTTCCAACATCAGGTCAACATGCTGCTTTGCTTTGGTCTTGCGACCTTGACTCAAGTCTTAAAGCCTTTACTAGACATATCAGCCGCCATGTGCTCTTTCACATTCAGACTGACTCGCATTTGCAAGAGCACCCAGCCCTGTGAGTCTTTATGCTGAATGTTCCCATGCCAATGCATACACGCGATTGTCTTCGAAATGTCTTTGGGCATCTAATGCTCTTTCCTGAAGCTGCCTTGCATTACGGGTAAAGTGGCTTGATATAGGGATGCAGCAAATGTGCTGCTAGTATTGCAGATGGTCTCTGTTGGCCCCTCCCTTCGCCCCCCCCCCCCCTTATTTCATCCCCTTGCTGTTCATAAGTCCCCATCACCAAGACATGCAAAACCACATGATTTGTGAGCTCAGCAGGTCTAGTTCTGAATTGCAGGCGTATAGTTGAGGAGGAGTTGCCTTTGTATACATGCACCAAGGGCTATGACAGTCAACTGCCTGCAAGCTCCAGTGGGAATCAGACACGCTCCTACAATGAGCTGGCCACCCTTATGTATGTCAAGGTAAGAAATGGCTTGGCTGGGCCCAAGCTAGCTGTAACTTCTTGACTGTAGCTGTGACCGTGCTGGTGTCTGTGACTGTAACCGTAACTGAAAGAGTGACTGTGGCTATGACGCATGCCTGTGGTGCTGATGAACTTGATGTGTGTGCAAGCATCTGCTGAGACTTGCCTCTGCAATATCAGGCAGAATTGCATGCCTGATTCAACAGATTGCAGCTGTGACATAAGACAAAGAGGCGTTGATAAAGTGCTGAATATTATCAAATCTTCTATGGCATATGCTGTATGCCTGCTTGATGGCAGTACTGAATGGGTCTGGGCTACTGTTTTCAAAACAGAATGTTCAATCTGCAGTGATTCCCCATGTGCAAGTGCCGTATGAGCTTTGTCCTGCCAACCAACTCACAGCTCCAATCCCTTGTGCATGTGCCTTATATGCCACTTCCTTCCAATCAAATCATAGATGCAGTATTGCCCATGCAGGGGAGGATGCCATCAAGCACCTGCTGTCCAGGGGCACTCACAGGGAGTTTGGGTATGCTGCTCTGGTGACCATGCTGGTGGTGTACTTCCTGGGCGCAGTCTGGGCAGCTGGCAGTGCCATAGCCTCAGGCCTCTTTGTGCCCATGCTGCTCATTGGCTCCTGCATTGGCCGCATCGTGGGCCTCATCTGTGTTGACATTGCTGCTTCTGGAGGCCATGGCTCTCCTGGGTAAGCGTCAGCAACAGATCACAGTCTTCCTCTTTCTCTGTGATCAAACTTCTGTCAATTCTGTGTGGGGATGCAGAAATGTGCATCTTCTCTGAGTTGACAATCATTCATGTGTTCATGAGACACGTGTCTTTCCCTAGGATGAGGTAGGTATGTACAGTTTTAACTGATGATATGGTGGGTGACAAGTGATTATGATACCAGCTCATATGCCTCTGCTGTGTGTGTAAACAAAAGTGTGGGTCTCCTCTGTCTTGACATTGACTCTGCTTAGTAAGCTCATCTGGATGTGATTTGCACAGGACATTATCTGTTGCATGGGTTGAAAGTGTGCTTTGAACTGAGGTAGACGCATTTGTTCAGGACAAGCACATTTTGGGAGGACAGAAGGCCATGTAGCAACGGACCTTTGTGTGATCTGTGTGACTTCTGGCAAGATTTGACAGTTTGACTGGGGCTGAATAGTTACAGCTGTCACTGTGCGCACGCTCTGTCACCGTGCGAAATGCCACATTCACAGACAGGAGCAGTCTTTACTGAAGTGTCCACCTGTGGTGTATTGCTGTATCACCACATGATGTTGTCTATTGGCTTGTTTGTCTTTGTTGCCAGCAGCGTTCAGGACATAGTCCATTCATTGTTTTCTGTTGATGTACAGAGCTCCGCCGGGGGTATTTCTGCCCCCCAGCCCTTGGGCCTGGGTTGACCCTGGGGCGTTTGCCCTCATTGGGGCGGGGGCTTTCATGGGTGGGGTGACCCGCCTTACCATATCCCTTGCTGTCATCATGATGGAGGTCAGTTTCCATGCATGCAATATCTGATCATGTTGTTTGTCTTCCTGTTTCTGTTTCATCAGACATGTGAGATTTCACCTCGCTAGCCTTGTCCCCCAGCCCTATCCCTTCTCTTCCTCCCCCCTCCCTTCTTGCCTTTCAAAATTTGCAAATCTTGTCCTATTACTGACGCTGGTATTTGGTGACAGAATCACTGGATGCACAGTTTCCCCCTCAGCTTGTTGTTGCAGCCATCTCTGCATTGCCTGCTCAGATCAGTGGACTCTCTCACATGCCTATGGCAATCATGCTTTGTGGCAATCTCTACCATTGTGGTGCAGCCAAGTTTTGTTGGCAAACAACAATGCAGACAGCCAGCATGTCCTTCACCTGCTGAACCTGCAATGTCTTCCTCATTTCTTAACCAGTATTTGTGCAGCTTACACATCGCCACTGCATCATTGCTAGCTGTGCCCACTTTCAGATCAGGCAACAACACTTGCAGTGAAAAGACCTGTGACATGGTTGCTTTTACATGATGTGGCATTGAGAATAGAGTCAATTGCATGCAGGTGAGCAATGATGTGAGAATGGTGCTGCCGTTACTGGTCGCAATCATCATGGCCAAATGGATAGCAGATGCTGTCAGCCACAGCCTCTACCACTCTATACTCGAGGTCAAGTGTGTGCCCATTCTGCACAGTGACACTCAATCCAGAGTGAGCTTGGACCTGATACCAGTGCATTATGTCATGGCCTATCCAGTAGTCACCTTCCAAGAGCGAATGCCCCTGAATCAGATACGAGAGATCCTACGAGATACGAGGCATAATGGGTTCCCAGTGGTCAGGAATACACCACAAGGGCAGGTGTTCGTTGGCTTGGTTGTGAGAGATCATCTGATGGTGCTCTTGAGAAGGGCTTTGGCTAGAGGCACAACTGCCAACCTGGAGGTGACATATGAAGACTTGAATCATCAGTTTGTGACAGCTGCGGCGCGGCACCTGATCTGGGAACAGCATATGGCAGTGCTGCAGGTCAGTTCTCTCAGCCATCTGAGTTCTCAGTAACTGCCTTTGCATGAGCGCTGTGCTTGTGCAGTAGCACTGTAGCTTCTGCTAAACTGCAGAAGCTGACTCTGCACTTAAACAGGGATGAACAGTTAGTGATCACTTGCATGAGGCATCGCCTAGAACGCTTGGTTACTTGCAGAATAAGGCACACATATGCACCCGTGTTGCATCAGCTGCTGATGATGATTAGGACGTCACTGCACATGTACAGTGGTTGGAGACATGTTGTCGGAAAGATGCCGTTGTAAACATGTCATTGAAAACATGTCGTGTTTGTTGTTAGCATGCATTGCCCAGGCAAGTCCATGAAAGATGGAAGCATCTGAGTGCAGGGAAGAAGCATGGAAGGTGTGCCAGCTAGCCACAATCCAGTGTTGCAAGAGGTCCTGGACTTGCGGCCATACATCAACACAAGTGCGGCTGCAATACAAGAGTCCTTCTCTGTGGAGCGCACCTATGTGGTGTTCAGGACGCTTGGCTTGCGGCACCTGGTTGTGGTTGATCGCCATAATCACGTCAAAGGCATTGTCACGCGAAAGGTGTGGCAAAGGGTGCCTGCTCTGTGTGTCAACCTGGTGGTGCACTTTGTGGCCTCCTCATGCCTGACATGTAGATTAGTTTGCCATCTGGTGCCCATGTTCTTGAAGTTTTCTTTTTATTCTTTGCTCAAGCACATGCAGTCCCTTCAGTTGCTGTTAGGCCATTGCTGCGACCAGGGTTTTGGATTACATGTTAGACGGCCACGCACTGGTTGTCAACCAGTTCTGTGGTCCAGGCAATTCACCAGGCTCTGCCAGTCAGTGCAGCCTTGGAGTGTAAATTTGCGATCTGATCTATCTCGGGAAGTAATAGGTCCCGTGCATGTGCTGATCTCATGAATCATTTCTGGCCATGCTTTGCAGGATCTCTTGGGCTTCAGACTTGATGAAGCAGTGGAGAAGGAGAAGGGAGCTGCAACAGGCTTGGTGTCATTGTCACGACCAACATCTGTTGCATCTGAGTTAGCACAACATGGCAATGGGTGGGATGAATGACTTGAATACCACTAAGGGTTAACGTTTTCATTAGTTTCTGCACTGTATTGTAATGTACTGGTACACAACTCCATTGTACAAACAGCACTTTCAGTCAGATGGTGCTTGGTTCCTCTGTATGATTCAGCTCCTCCAAGTAAAAACTTCAGTCAAATGAACTGTTGTAATTGATCAAGACACGTATGATCATATAATAGCAGACTACACCCTGCAAACTGCTCTTTTCTGCCTACTGTTTGCTGTGAGCCTTGGTAAATTCCCTGTTTAATCTGTCAGCAATCATGTGAGGATCATGTTAGCAATGCTCATCTTTCCCTCCGTTGCTCGGGGGTCAGCCCCTCGCCTCCACCACATGAGGGACAAGTGACTTGCCCAAAGCCTTGGCAGTCATAACACCTGAAACCAGATAACCATGGTCGAATGAGCCATTGCCTGAGAGACACTCAGTTCTACGTGATGTGTGCTGCACATGGAAGATATATTGGCAGACACAGACTCACTTCCATCGTTCAAACATGTTGCCGTTCTTCTTGTTCCTGCCAGTACCCTGCATGATGATTATCATTGATACTTCTGAAACCTCATGTGGTAAAAGCTCGATTGTTGCTGTGTGTAGGCACAATTGAAGCAATTCAGCCTGATTCAGCTCACTTTGCACCCAGGACAGGGAATGGCGCCCTTGCCTTGACACTTCTTGCAGGTCTGCACGGCAGCCAAAGAGATGACACCGAAGTGACACTCGAACGCAATCCGAAGGCAGCCAAACTAGAATCACCGCACATGTGATTTGAGCAGCGGCACACCACATTTAACAAGAGCATTTACACTGCAGCGGTTCATCCAGGTGCTGCAGCTGGGTCAGCACAGGATAGACGTGACCTTATCTGATCTGTTGGCACTGGAAACCCACCTTTGTGGAGCCCTTGCTTCCTCCAAAGAGTCCACCGAATATGCCAGCGGTGACATGCCTTGCATAATGCTTGTTAAGCCCCCGCTTCGGTGGAGGACAACCAAGCCTATGCTTGACCGGCGCTGACAGACCACCAGTGGGGGTTACGTGCCCATTGCCGACTGTCCGATGCATCATGCCCAGCTCGCCTTTCAACCCAGAAAGCAATGGAACCACGGGCTATGTCACAACCAGAACGAGCCGTGTGCCGAGATCGAGACTCGATACGTTGAGTGCAACGGCGCTAGCGGAGCAACGCCGGAAGCTGCAGAATTGATTGCGTAGCGGTCGCGCACCTGCAGCACCTATTGTCAGTTAACAAGCGGTAAGCGCTGACTTGTCTGCTTTTGCTATCCACACCTCCTGCAGAGATAGCCATGGCGTTGCAATTTCAAAGCAGGGAGGTGACTAATCTGACATGGGAGGTAAGCCCAGCTTGCAAAACTGTTGTCAGAAAGCAGACTGCTTCTGCTTGTCTACCACTCCAACTCCAAACACCAGGCTGATGATAGCCAGATGAGGAGTGCTTTGTCGCCGCTGTGGTTGCTTGCAGTTGTGAAAATGGGTCAAGGTAATGTACAAGGTATAATTCTCAAACAATTGACAAAGTCAAAATTTGACTGCCTGGGCTAAAGCGAGCCCCACCCGAAGCGAAGCAGGCCCTTGTGCTGTTCCAGCATGGCGATCTGCTCTTGAGATAGTGGGACTCAAAGCAGTTTCCTATCGCTCTCTTGAAGTATTTTGAGACGCCGTCAGCGTGCTGCTGACCAACAATTCTGTGCATACTTGACAGAAGTGCTTAGGTCAACAGCCCTGTCTTCACTTGTTGTCATCTTGTCCGTGTCTTGTCAGTGACACCGTTGTCCACCGTGTTATCGATCACCGCCCAGACGCCAGCCGACAGCGACTATCAGCCTGTGTTTGGACAAAGGCACTTGTTTGACAGGGACTCATTTCGCTTCTAGAGCTTGCCCTGTGATCAAGCACTGGCGAAAGGCGGGACCTGAAACATTTCGAGGCAAAGAGCCACGCAACCCGGAAGAAGCGGCAGTTGCAGGTACGCAGTACACTCAGCATGTAGTAGCCGGTACTTCGGCAAACCGAGTCCGTACTCCGACCACAGCATGCTATCTCAGGGCATGCTCTTTGGGGTCACACACTCGTAAGACCACGGGGTGCGACGCTTTGCCAAGACCCAGAGGCGCTTCACCTTTGCTTCTGCGTCGCCTTGACAGGCTTGGGCGTTTTGTAGCCGCTTTTTTAAGCGTGACCATACCAAAACTTTGGCCGGAGACCAGGCTGCAGCGGGCGGAGGCAGGTGAACTCTCGCCGAGCATGAACATGCAGGGACCACAAAAGTCAGCAGGCATGTGTGCTGCTCTGGTCCCTGACAATTCAGCTCAAGTCAAAGTAGAAGAGCAAATGCATAGCAGCTTTCACGCGGAAAAGCCAGGGGCCACAGCAAGAGATACTCAACAGGCTGATTTGCTACAGGTCAGTTGTGGCTTCCTTACATGTGCTGAACCACAAGCATCAAGTTTGCTCTGACACTGGCATCGGTGTATGTGATGCAAGACATGACTGGTCGTGTCATAGCTAATTCAGCTTTGCACTTGCGGAAAAGGGCAGCCAAGCTGTGTCTAGAGGAACTGAAGGAATACAAGGTACATCAGTGTCTACACAGCCAAGCTCTCCTGCCAATGTTTTGCTGCACAGTTTGTGTACCAAGTGCCTGCTGCAGAGATCCAAGGCACTCAACATATTGACAGCTCCAACTGAGCGACCAGGATCTGATGCTCAACCATCAAGCTCCAGCTATCTGATGTCTGCTGTTCCATGTGGTCATGGTATTGATGGCAGCTCAGCGCTTGCTTGCAAGCATGGTCCACTCGCCAGCAACCACACTGCTACACACACAGTCGCACAAGCTGCTGCACCTAGACTGCAACCAAACTGTACTGCACAGAAGCTGTCTCAACCTGCCTCAGTCCAGAATGCTGGCAGTGCCCCTGTGCACAAGCAACCCTCAGTGCAAGCTAATGCAGCCAGGCACAGGGATCTGAATGGTGCTGAGCTGTCAGCAGCAGCATCAAAAGCTGCACCATTGCATGGTATGCAAGCATCTGCAGGGGCTGGAAGAGCTGATACATTTACAATGAACATGCCACCTGTTAGCCCATCCAGGTTGCATGCGGATGCTGCTGCTGCCCAGATGCAGCCTTACACAGAAAAGCAGCAATGGCTATCTGCACCAAATCAGCGTGGCTGCGTGACATCATGGCCTCAAGGCCAGTCAAAGCCATTGTTAGGTCCAGAAAGCTGGGGATCTGTGACATCTACACGTGCTGCAAGTTATGATCAGGGCAAGATCGGTTGCACCCACAGCTTTCCTTTCAGCAAGCAACCGTGTGCTGTCATATGGTGATTACTGAGTGTAATCTCAACGTAGTGTCAATAATGCTGCAAGCATTGTTGTCTAGGGAGCATAAACCATTGTGTTAGTGGAAATCTACTGTGTTCCAAACGCCAGTACTCATTAGGTAGTCAAGCACTGTTTGTTTCTCATAGCTTGTTGTAGATCGTCATGCTGATCGCTGCTTACAGCCTTCAGGATGCACCTGTGATGCCCACCAACATATGATTTCAAGCTCAAGTTAGATAAGGTGCCTGCTTCAGCTTGTATGTTGATCGTGACTTGTGAGCAGCATTGTTCCCTCTCAAGAGTCTACTGTTGCATTGATTAGTAGGGTAGCTCTTCACTCATTGCAGCAGGTCAACAGATTGTGCAATCAACACCATACAGATTTGTGAGGCTATCAAAATTTTGGTTTGGAGTCCAAAGTTTGAATGGGCAGTGTCAATTTGACACCACGTGTCATGCCTGCATTCGAAACATTTGCAGTATGTCCTGCATTTGCTGCTAGCAATTGTTTGTACATTTTCATACTCTTGAAATGCTGCAGTACTAGTATTGTGGGACCCTGAAAGTCGTTGGCGCCTATGAGCCTTGGTTTCCAGATGTATCGCCACCCCAAGTAGACTGATTGTGTGGGCTCAAAACAAGAGCCTACATGTCAACAACTTGACAATTTGAGCACCCTCAGTTGATCCTCTTCAGCAAAGAATCTTTGCATTGTGTCTGGTGGGGAGGCCAGCTCTCAGTGGCTGAATGGCTGCCAGCCAGGACATCAAGTGTCATATGTATTTCTACATCAAGAGCATGACCATGACAGCAGGTGCTCTAGCTGGCTGGGCTGTCCATACAGTAGGGCCCATAAGTAACGGTCGGACCAGCAACAGGTACCAGCTTCGACGCTAATGCGAAGCGCAAGTCTGTGTTTAAGCGGCGGTCCTTGCGAACATAGCAAGTCAACCAGCACACCTTTCTGTGTACGGCTTCAATGGCGCAGAAAGCGCTTGTAGCGCATGAGTGGCGTCGGTGCAAGCAACAGGCATGTGACAGTGAAACAAGGATGACAGCAAGGCCC
>JAABUP010002176.1_pt1 | contig 38968 bp, 60 predicted proteins | sample 5559201 | NCBI WGS metagenome assembly JAABUP01 (sample SAMN10711887, study PRJNA513373) | rock metagenome | isolation source: Antarctica rocks | place: Antarctica | reverse complement strand
CAAGCTGTTCCCACGAACCTCTCCGCGACAGTGACCCACACTCTCTCCCTTCCATCATCCTCCTTCACATCGCGACAAAGCTCGGCAACGACGAGATTGATGACTAGATTCTCGACCATCCTCTCATGCCAAAAAGTCTGTCATCTGTTGACTTTGACACTGGCAGAGAACTCTTCCTCTACTCAGATAGAGTTGCTCAAGCTGCTCATCATCAACGTTGGATTATTACACCACCAATACAGTGGAGATTCTCCTCCACCATGGGTCCAGAGGTTATGGATCCCCTCAAGTCTCTCAGCCCACTGATACCTTTGTCTCGCTCCACTCATTTTGCCCAGATGCAATCTACTCATCAAGGCACAGATCAAGGGGGTTGCCACAAGACTAAGACTGATGCACAAATTGTGTCTGACTTGCCACTGAGGTATTGGGACTGTGACTCCATGAGAATGACTTCGACTGAATGATAGGGATAGGTTAAAGAGGTGTTGCGTCAAAGAACAAGTGTTGACAAATGATCCTGTCATGAATCTGTCAGGGATGTGGGGGATTGCTGCAGATTATGACTGTGTTATGACCCCATCCGGGCATAATCGCGATCTACGCCACCATACGATAACACCAGAACATCCGATCGATAAGTTCAGCATGGCCGCAACTGTCTTCGACATTTCCCTACACACGCATGTACTCGTACCCAGAACAGTCAACTGACGACCCATCCCTCATGTCATGTCGGGGACTTGACTCCTATATAGTTGGAGGAATATCCCGGGATCGGGACTTCCTACTGATGCTTTTCAGCTTTGCGGTTAGTGTGACCAACTACGCCTTTCCGTACATGATAATATAGCAAGGGTTGTGATCGAGCTCCTGCGACACGACTATCTTCCCCTATCTGACCGGAAACCTCAACTGGCTTACGTAAGGTGCATTCCATAAGGGATCCCAACTCTCCCGCGGGTGACTTGCGGAGACCAGCTGGCTTTCCAAGTCGTCGAAGGTCCAAAACCCACCCTCTGGGGGAATGAACCAGTGACTTGAGGTTGGCACTGTATGTCACACCAAGCATCCTTAAACACAGTCCTGGTCTACTTCCACTGACTTTGAGCTCATGTATGGATAGTACACTATGTGCCCCTCAAGCGCTCTTCCAAGCCGTCAATCAATGCCTTGAGTTCAGAATCATCTTCCCCATCCTCAGGGATGAATGTCACCTCTCCTTCGTAGCGAGTTTTGCACTGATCCATGGTGAGAACATGTTCGCTCACAGCAGCCTGCCCTTCATCTTTTTCATCTTTTTCAAAAACAGTGAAAACCACTTCGCTTGTCCTGTCTGACCTTGGATTGCAAACCACAGAAGTCCCTCCCCCAGCATCGGTGAACTGCCTTGCAAACGTGCAGTAGGCGGTGAAATACCCCACTGCTGACCTCCTTGACATTTCATCACCTGAAAAATAGACTGTATTGCTCTCTGTCATGGTGTGTCACCGGAAAAGTGAAATAATCAATTCTTGATTGATTTCAATTGTTAGGAGACTGTAAAGTCTCGAAGCCTTATATGAGGTTTGGGCAACAAAGGGTTGGCAACAAAGGGTCGGGCAACAGAGGGAAATCCATCTCTCAACTGGGTTCAAAGGAGGCTGATTGTCACGATCGTGAATTGAAGCTCGGATAATATCGCTGAACATCGGATAATATCGCCGAACATCGTCGAACATCGCCGAACCTCGCCGAACATCGTCGAACATCGCCGAACATCGCTGAACATCGGATAACATCGCCGAACCTCGCCGAACCTCGCCGAACATCGTCGAACATCGCCGAACATCACCGAAGATAGGCCTGGAAGACGGTGTATAAAAGGGATGGACTTAGAATCGGGGAGAACCAGCGATTCGAGATTGAAAGTCATTAAAAGTCACTAAAAGTCATTAAAAGTCACTATCCCTACCTAGCCTACTCATAGCCTCTGCATCTCTAGCCCACGCTACTCGACCGGCACTTAACTCGGCTACACCCGCGCGTGTCCTCGAGTTATTCCAGCCAAGTTCGACCTCGGTAGTCCAACTTTGCCGAAGCTCAGACGACCGTCGCCGATTCTAGCAGCTGAGCGTCGGGCCTATTTGCTGGTCGACGTAGCACCGTGATACAGGGCTTGACACCGTTCATCTTTGCTGCTAGCGCTTTGTTGTTGTGCATTGGCCAAAGCCCGGTCGTATACCAGTATTGGTTCGGATATTCACTCCTCCATGCTGTGTCTTACTTTTAACGAGTTATGGTCTGATGCAGCTCACGTGGACCTACTCTTGTCCCTTCGTACCTGTACTACACCCAACTCAAGTTGCAGAAACCTCATTGAGGCCTTCTTCTGTTCGGTCAATGAAATGCCTCACTTTCACGGATCGAGGGGGTGCGCCACAAGTAAGACTGGACAACGGAATGTCTCTAGCTTGTCACTAAAGGTACTGGGGCTGTCACCCAATGAGGTGAACTTAGACGGGAGTTGTGACGTTAAGAATCGTTGTTGACAAGTGATTCAGAGCTGGGGGCTGTTGACATTTGAGTGGAGTATAGAAAAGGCTAAAAGTCGCTAGACCAATGTAGGCTCTAGCCGGCTGTTCGTACAAGGGCTCAGAAACATATGATATGGTAGTACTAGAATGTAGTACCAAAACACAGTACGAAAACGTAGGGCTGTGATGTGTTATTAGATTGTGGTAGATGATCAACTGTAATCGCGAGGTGTGATTGCAGCGCTGGCGTCAATTCGGTGGGGACAAAGCGAGTTGTGAAGCAAGAAGCGGGCAGTATAGCTCATATGAGTGTGGGTCGCTCTCGCGGATGAGGGATGATTACAAAAATATTTGCCTTCTTTCAACTGTCTGGGGAGGTCAGCACCGATCGTGATATCAACGAGAGGTGGTTCGCAAGGCTTGTGAGAGTTTGCGTCAAAGGTGAATCGGGGCGGAGAGATGAACTGAAGATCGCACGCTGACATCGGTATGACGGTCAACCCCGCAATAGCTGCGCGTCTCTATAGTGAGCTTGATGAGACTATTTCGCCAGACCCGCTCCGACAGCCATCGCCCGTCCCCAAACCATCCCTCTCAGCGCGTCATACTGGAACCCGGCTCCAGCAAGCACGAACAAGTGAAAGATCTGATGCGACGAGCCGAAGTGATCGAACGTTCCTGGACTCAGTCGTTCGGGGAATCTCGCAGCACAATTCGCATCCACTGATCAGCCATCAACTTTCAGGGAGGGGAGGTGACATACTAGAGCAGGGCGCCGACTATGTATGATGCACCGGAGAGGAGGGTCAGGTCGAGGCTGAGTGCCTGACGTGCGTGCGAGAGACCTTGGGTGAGGATGACGTGTGCTACGGGGATGATGGAGGATAGACCGAGGGCGATGAATGTGAGGGTGCGGTGCCAGCGGTGTGAGCGATGGTGCGGCGAGAGCACAATCTATGACTTGATGAGCTAGACCCAGGTCTCGTTCTGACGCGACCGACATAGGTAGATACCAGGCCGGCTGTGATTATGGCGGCTGTCATACCTCAGCAGTCGAACTGGGAACGAGCAGACGGACCATGACTCACCCATGTAGAAGCCCTGCAGCACTATCTGACCATGAAAGGCGTAATACATGCTCGGGGCAATACTCCCAACGATAAGGATCACAATACCGATCTAATCTCCCTTCATCAGTCTCATGGTGTTCATGAATTGGAATACCCACATAATCTCCCCTGTGCGCGGAATCGCACATAGCCTTGGAATGGCATTGCACCGTATGGAACCAGCTGCTTAGGCTCAAGCATCCCACCGCGCAAATCAGATTGACGCTTAGAGCGACCTTGTCGTGCATCGTCGGCGGTGTGGGCACTGGATTGGATGCGAAAAAGGTGGGAAAATGGGTTGGGACAAGGTGAAGAGGGAGGAGGATGGCGAAGAAAATGGCGCCGAAGGAATGTGAGTGAATATTAACTGCTGCAGTCAGCTTGCGGGATCCTTGCAAATACTGGTTTAGCTGACCAGTCTCATTGTGCAGATCTGCAAAGTCGGGATGAGCTGTCTTGCCGGACACATGGATCTTCAGCTCACAGCTGACCGAGCTCCAAAGGCATGCCTTCACAGAGTATAGCTGTCTCCGGTAACCTGTCATCACGGAGTCGTTGTCGGTCTGCCAAGGCACAGTGCGGAGGGACTCGTCATGACTGATGGTATTGGATGATCCGGAAGCAGACGAGTCTTCCGGGAGGAGTGGTTCGCTTGACATGGAGGAGGGAGGTGGTGAATTGATCATAGTAGACGATGTGGCCGTTGGATTGCGATGTCTCACGGGCATGACAATGCACAGATGCTAGGTGAGAGGGTCGATCCCATGTGAAGTGTAAGACTTGCTGGCATGCACTTTCGGACACGAGATGGGTAAGGCATGGATATCTCGAAGGGGCTCCCAAATCGCATCCACGAAGTCATCCACGTTGCATATTTCCTGCAACTGAAAGGATTCAATCTGTATCTGGTCAAAGCTGCATAGTTTCGAGGAACATCTCAGGTGAAACCCTCAAATCCTGCTCCATTGACTTCGAAATGCGTCCAAACATTGTGAATCGTTATGATGAGGGAAAGCTTTGGGATTTGGTAACGATGACCGACGTCACGTGATCAGCAGAAGTTCACGAAAGGTCTGAGACTTTCAGCTGTAGAAGGGGTCCAGTTCGCGACTACAGCATGGCACAGACAGCATCTTCATCTTCTGGCTCACATCCAGTCTCAAGGAAAGCGAAAAGAAAAGCCTCGTACAGCTCGTCTCGCTCGGAACAGCCCAGATCTCCGGCGGCCCGTACCCGCTTACCAGCCGAGACACTGCGATGGCGACCGATCAAGGCGACCGGCTTCTCAGGCATGGACGAGGGCGGAGGAATCATGATGCTTGAGGAGTTGGATGATGTGGACGTTCAGTGGGCGGAAGATGAGGGTGGCAGGAGAGTGGCTCGGTTCATGGTGAGAGTTACCTCTAGGACGGCTTGGGGCTTCTCTGAAATGGTTTTGCTTAGGCTACAGAAGAGAAAATGGCGACAGGGAAAGACTCGAAGGGGAAGTGGAAAGCCGAGACGGGCGAGCCAGAGCTTCTAGAGACCACCGATGCAGAGGCAATGGACGAGGAGCAGCCAATGAAGGCGGACGAGCTGCCTTCTTTCAGCAAGATGGATGAAGAGGACTTGAATGACGCCGACGCCGAGCCGAGAGAGATTGTCGCGGAGTCTTTCGACGGTGAGGAATACCTTGGTACTTCAGTGCAGTTCGCTGAAGAGATGTTGTGGTAGACAAGCAAATTCCAGAATGGTCATCGATCCCCTTGCACCCTGCTCTCAAGCGCGCACTCCTCGCTCTCGGTTTCCTGAAGCCTACCGATATCCAAGGAAGATCGCTACAACATGCTCTCGGGTCCCGAGACGTCATTGGTGTAGCGGAGACCGTACGTCGACTTGTTCCGCCTGGGTCGAATCCCGCTCATCCCTGTCTTTAGGGCTCGGGCAAGACTCTAGCATACTCACTCCCGATTCTCACCCATCTACTTCGCTCCTCACCTCCATCGAAATCTGCCAGACGATCGCTCACCGCTCTCATCCTATGTCCGACCCGAGAGCTAGCCTTGCAAGTAGTCGACCATATCGACCTCGTCCTTCACCATGCCTTGGAGACGAAGGCTGGTCCCCCGAGGATCAGTATCGGGAGCGTCGTTGGCGGACTGAGCGCGCAGAAGCAGAAGCGGATCGTGGAGAGGGGATGTGATGTGCTCGTGGCGACACCAGGGCGGTTATGGGATCTCATCAAGACTGTACGTCGAGTCTTCGCTTGATGTAGCAATATCCAGCTGACTGCGGAGTGTAGGACGAAAAACTCGCTGCCAGTGTTCGCGGACTGCGATTCCTGGTGATTGACGAGGCGGACAAAATGATCGAGAATGGCCATTTCGCGGAGCTGGAAAACATCGTGCGCTTGACGCAGCGCGATGTCGGGTAAACTACATACCCATTATTGACCATATTGAGCTAATCTAGCTCTCCGCAATCAGTCAGACTCGAGGGCTAGACGACGAGGACCCAGTCTTTGCTGCGACATCCTCAATTCTCACCGATACGGCGGCAAGAGACGACATGCAGACGTTCGTCTTTTCTGCAACTCTGTCGAAAGACTTGCAGCAGAACCTGAAACGGCGGATCCGGGCGGGTGCGAAGAAGGGAGCAGGGAAGAAAATGTCAGCTTTCGAGGACCTAGTGGACAGACTGGACTTCCGAGAACCGAATCCGGAGGTCATCGACCTTAGTCCTCAAGGCGGGGTTGTGGCGACGCTCAAGGAGAGTATGGTGGAGTGTGTCGTCGCCGACAAGGTTTGTGCAGCTCTATTCGTTGGCCATCCCGAGCTGATGGAAGCGGTAGGACCTATATCTCTACTATTTCCTTCTCCGCTATCCCGGTCGATCACTCGTCTTTGTCGCTTCCATCGACGGTATTCGGCGCCTCATGCCCTTGTTCGAGATCCTGCACCTTCCAGTCTTCCCGTTGCATTCTCAGCTACAGCAAAAACAAAGGCTGAAGAACCTTGATCGGTCCGTCCACTGCCCTATCTCCATTCTTCACGGAGACCGACCACTCTACTAGGTTCAAGTCATCGACCAATGGCGTACTCATCGCGACAGACGTGGCCTCACGCGGTCTCGACGTCCCCCACGTCGATCATGTCGTTCACTTCAATCTACCGAGAACGGCGGATGCCTATATTCACCGAAGCGGACGGACTGCGCGAGCACAAAACCCTGGATTCGCATTGCAGCTTTGCGCGCCGGAAGAGAAGGGTATGCAGCGGGCTCTGATGAAGTCGCTCGGCCGAGGTTGGTCCTCATTGCTCTCCTATGGGAACCGTAAGCTAAGGCAACCGCAGCGCTAGACATTCCGAACTTGACGATCGAAAGTGGCTTCCTCCCCAAGCTGCGCGAGAGAATCCGAACAGCAAAGGATATCGAGAAGGCCCAGCATAGCGTCAAGAAGGAGAACCATGACCGAAATTGGCTGCGGGAAGCTGCAGAGGCGATGGACGTGGATATCGATCCGACCATGTGGGTCTGACCATCCCTCCAGTATACAAATTTCCCTCTGATGTTGTTTCAGGTTGTCGGACGATCATGCGGATCATGATCTCGCTTTACAACCCAAGAAGAAGGGCAAGACCGGGAAAGTCGAGAATCTGAAAGCGGAGCTACGAGAGATGCTGGCGGAACCGCTAGTCGCTCGTGGCGTCTCGGCGCGGTACCCTACTTCGGGTAGTAAGATCATCATCGACGATTTGATCATGTCCACCAGTACGTACGAATCATAGTCAGCTCGAGTATCAGCTAATACAAGAATAGGTCACCCGAATATGCTCGGTGCGTCCGTGGTCAAGGCGTATGACGAGGTGCATTCTGCTCGTCGGAGAGCGAGTCTGGGAAAACGAAAAGGTCCAGCTGTAACGGCTGCATGATGTTCTGCACGATGTCTGTGCAACTCTTGTGATTGCCCTTTCTTTCCATGCTCATGCGGCCTGTCTCTATCCGTTGACGTGGTCGGCTGACATAGATGATGACATGTGATATATAATCCGCAAGACAAGTACTACTGTGTGTCTGACGGAAATGCAAGAGTTCATGAATTGATACTGTCCGTTGCGAGATGCGAAACGAAACGAAAACGCTGGTCCCTCCAGCTCAAATGTCGTCGCGACGAGGAACGAGAGTGCCAGAACATATCCCTCTTTGGCGATGGCGCATGAGTGCGTCTCCTCGAGCGAACCCCTTGCCACTACCTAGTCATCAGCTCGAGTCCGATCCAAATCAGGGGGACCACACGTACCAGGGGCAGGGGAACGGTTTGGTCCCGCTATGTATCCTCGTATGTCTCCTCAAGTCATGCTGTCTCACAAACGCCGCGTGACTACACTCATCAGCTCACGCCAACGGCCCTGGGAAAGAGAGCACGTACCAGTCCTCTGCGTAACATACGAACGGCTTATCCTCGAGGTGGGTCTGGATATGCGAGTGGATCGCGCTCTTCCTCGGGAAATGACGTTCACAACCCTCGATCAAGCATTTGAATCGCTTCACAGGTTGTCCCGTCATTGATCCGTCTAGTGTCAGGAAGGTGGTGTACAACTTCTCGAGGAAAGTCCGGGGTAGACCGGAAGCGGGTTGGCCATCGATGGTGATTGTCATTCGAGGGGGTTGGATCATTAGTTGCGGCTGGACTGGGCGACGTTGGGATGGGATCGACACGGAGGAGAGGTCGGGTCCGATTACGAGGGCCGGTTTGGGCGAGAGTGGACTCGCGGCGTCTTCCGCGTCGAGATCGTTCTCCCCATCGAAGGGAGGCTCTTCGTCGATGTTCGACATGGATGATGATCCGGCTAGGAGAGAGGGGTCGAGTGTGCCTTGTCCAGGTTCGGGCGAGGAGAATATCTTTCCACCCTTCTTAGGGGTCTTCGGCTTCGGCTTGGGTCCGGGACGGAGGCGCTTACCCACGGGCGGGAAGGCCTGACGCTTCTTCGGTGTATCCGGCGAGCTGAGAGTCCCGGGTACGCGATGATATGGCGGGAGTGGGGGGAGTGGCGGTTGGCTCGAGTCGTTTTGCTCCCTCGCCATGATGGATGACTCGGCTTGGGAAGATGGACCGAAGAGACCGCCGAAAGCGAGCGCGGAGGGCATGTTCGCCATGCTCGGCATACTCGACATCGTCTGGATGTACGGTGCTGATACCGATCGGGGGACGTTCGGGAAGACCCGCACCGAATTGGCAGGCGGTTGGTAATCGAGGAATGAGGTCGAGGCGTTGCGTTGGGGTGCTGGTGGCATTTGTGATTGCGCGTCATAGTAGTATTGCTGGAGAGACGCTTGATCCGCGTAGGTCTGGGCTGACCAGGCGTGGATATCCATCGGTCCTGCATGCGGGTAACCCATGTTCAACCCTGGCACTGGCGGGTAATCGACCGGTTGGAAGTGTGGCTGCGAGGACATGTCGGGTTGACTCGGCATTTGCTGATATTGCATCTGTTCCTGCGGGATGAGAGGGGTCTCGACGATCGTACTGAGCGTTCCCTGTCTGTACTGATGTCCCTGGAAAGACGCGATGGATCCCATGGTAGCTGAATTGGGATTCGACATGACCTGCGAGACCTGACCGATGAGGCTCATCTCCTGCCTGTCGGAATGGAAGACGCCCTGCTCGTTCTCCGGCGACGCGTAGAAGACGGTACTCGGCTGTCGGGGAGTGGCGAGTGGTGATCGTCCACCGAGCGAGATATTCGGACTGGGGTTCTGGGAGTGTGAGCCGACCAGCTCGGGTAGACCGGTCGACGGCATGATTTGGTACTCGTGTCCGTACATGGCAATATTGGACGATGCACAGCTCTCGTACGACGTGGAGGTCGTCATGATCGAAGAGCTCGAGAGTACTCGGTCCTGCGTGAAGTGTGGCGCTGCGAGGAAGGAGGACGACGAGACCGCTCGGGAGAGCGGCTGACTCGTGGTGAGGGAGGAGGTCGGGTCTGTACGTCGCCGTTGGGCGGAAGGGGAGACTGGCATGGAGTCGATATCGTATGTCGCCTGACGGATACGCTTGGCGGACCGGTGGACGCCGGTGGGGGTGCCGAGACCCGAGACAGTGCGTCCCTTCTTTGCAGTGGGGGGTGCGACGGTCGCCATGACGGGTGACTGGTGGGGCGTGACGTCGTCCGCGGTAGGCACATGTAATACTGCCGTCGAAGCCTGTCGGGGCATTTTGTAAGGCGATCCATACGCCATCGAATGATTCTCAAACGCGCTCATATCGATCCCGTCCGTCGGCAGACCCCCAAGCCCAGCCATATCCATAGAATGCCAATCCGGCGCACTATTCGGATCGGCGATAGTCACAGGCGTATCACTGAGTCCGGGATGCGCCATGAACGAGATGTTCGGCGTAGCATGGATAGCCTGACCGAGGGAGTGTGAGGATGATGGGGCGAGTGGGGAGACGAGGAACCCGTCGTTAGTGCGTAATCGACTTCGGATACGGTTGTCGGTGGGTGTCTTCCGGAGGGTGTTGTAAGGCGATATGGGGTCGTAGTACGGGAATGAAGATTGGATGGGTGAGGAGAGGATGTGCGCTTTGGATTCACCGAGGAGGCCTTCGAAGGACATGTGGGGTGGTGGGGAGGACATCGCGGCTGCGATATGGTTAGACTTCCACCTTCAAGGATTGAGCTGCTCACCAGTGATTCTACTGGTTCGATCTTGCTTTCTCCGGTCAAGCTACACTTCTGACGCGTCGTGACCGGCGGAAGCAGAACTCGCTGTCTAGAAATGTCGGTACTGACTCGAGGATGGCCGGTGGAGATGAGATGACAGCCTCCAGAACCTGCCGCCGAATATATGGCTACTTTTCTCTACCACTCCTCGAAACTCTCTTCCCTGAGACGCTCGATATCCAAACACGAATCAATCGAGGCAAGGGCTGGAACCGAGTCTAGGCTAGTGATGAAAGTCTGTCGAGGTCGATCGAAGTAACGAGGGGGATAGGCGTGGGTGAGACTGATTGATTGACCGGTCTGGTCGGTATTGAAACTTCTCGATAAATTATGACGGCGATACTTCGAATCTGTCTTTTGACAGTGATTGATATGATCGTATATGAGTACCGGCTCGAGGGATACACAGGGGTACGGAGCGTTCGAAATGTCACGGAATGAGCGTCCAGGGGAAATGAGTGACTATGGTCGGATTGTTTGTTTTTGCTTTGCGTCGGAAGATACCGCCGGAACCTGTTGAAGGAGAGTGGTTGTCGAGTTGACTTTTATTGAGCACGACCGAGACCGAGAGCGAGGACGCGACCGGAGAGGAAAAGGGAGGATGACTAGGGAAGGTGAGTAGGTGGAGATGGAGGAGATTGGAGGAGTTGTGTGTACGAGCGATGTGATTCGGACGAAACTCACTTTCCGTCCGAGGGCGATCCGACGAGTCCCGTCTGCCGACAATCAATCACTCTTGGGCCCGGACTGAAGCTCATGTACCCTGGATAGACTCATCTCCCAACAATTGAACCCCAACCCATCCGACGGACCAGCTCTCCGGAGTCTCTCAGCGTTCTGCACCGAATCTCCGCCAAAACGTCATGACATACTCGGCAAGAACGAACTCGTATGACATGTGTGTGAAAAAGGGCTAACCGTCCCCGTAGTATCCTGGCACACGCCCATTGGATGGGGTGGACCACCTCCACTTGGGGAGAGACCGAGTTGCCGATCACATTGCGTTGTTTACATCGACCGAGGGCCACAGGTTTGCTCTGTGCCTGAGGTGTCGAGGAGCCGAGACATACCTCCGGTGAGCGCCGCGCATATCATTGTGGGATCGACGACTGCTCAGATGAAGGGAGAAGGGGTTCCACTTCGGAGGGTGGGAGCCCGGGGACAAGAATCCTTCGGATCTCAGAACGTAGAAGCGACTGCATCTGGCTTGAAAGCCTGGTCTATCCTGATTAGACGCTAGACACAATTATCTTGATCCCTCATCGAATGCTTGCAGAATGTTTGCACTTGTATTGGCAGGATAGAAGGAGTAGTTTTCCTCGTGAAGTTGTTGACTCGGATTTTCACTTTGCGATCGGGTAATCACTCGCGCACAGAGGAAAATCAGGCACGTCGAGTTGTCACCCAAAGCTTCTCCATATGACATCGACCGAACATTGTCAAAGGACATCTGTATTCGTCACACAGATGTGACTAGTTTCCCCGATATCGCCAAGTACCTGATCACGAAATGAACTCTAAAAGTAAGGGTCTGAGAGAGCAATGGAAATCCCCTAAACTATCCCACGGGAAATGCCTGCTGAAACACCGAAGTGGCGCCACACCGCGACTTTGCCTCTGTGTTGCCCCACCTCCGCATAATCCGTCTCATTCCCCGCATCCCATCCCAAACGCCATGTCCACATCCGAACTCCCCATCGACCCCTCTCTCCGAGACCCACCACCTCAACCTCCACCATCTCGCTCACCTCGAAAACGTAAAGCCCGAGCCAGCATCTCCGCTCCTCGCCCTAGTCCGAGGGTGACGCGAAGGGCTGCGGCACTGGCTGGTAATGGCCAGGAAAGCGGGGAGCCGTCTAGGGGGGAGGAAGAGAATTTGATTCGGTATGCCTGGGGACGGGGGGACTCGGTGGGTTGCTCTGCTTCCTGTCCAGCTTGCCGGGTCGTTATTCGACCCGCGTCTTTGAGGAAGTGGAGCGCCTTGTCCGGCTGTTTCTTTGCCTCTTTTTTGGAGGTATTCGGCTGATGTGGTGATAGACACGACCGAGACGTCAGTCAAATGGAGTGTCCGCTGGCCAGTCTCGACCCGATAACTCATACCTGACTGCCCTGAACTTCGACCAGAAACCGTGGGCGGACTTGGCGCACCTAGCGGGTCCGAGTACGGGTGTTGATGGGTTCCCCAACGCTCGACCAGACAAGGTCCGTCTGTTCCCGCGTCTCTAGTGCACCCGGGTCAACGCTGACCCGCGCACGTGAATTGTCGCAGCCCTCCGTCAACCCCAACCCCTACCCATTCGGCCTCACCCCCTTTCGCTACCCTTGCCTCTCCCCCCACCGACCCCCACCTCCATCCGGCGACCCCTCCAACCCCACATTCCGCCCATTCGATCCCTCCGCACCCGATGATCCACCACTTCAGCCTTCTGAACCCACTCAACCTCAGTCTGCCATGACGTACGACATCCCCGATCCAGCCGACGAAGCGGCTTACCAATCCCTCTCCGCGCTCTTCGCAGCTTCTCAACCCGAGTGACATCCTCAGTCCCCTGGGGAGAGATCGGATGGGCAACCTGGACCGCTCGGAGTGGGGATGGAGGGAAGGCATACGATGGGGATGAGGTTGGACTGCGAGAGTTGTAGGACGGGGGTGGTGGGGCATGCGGGGCATTGAATGAGGAGTACGGGTTGGGGGGCGGGTGTTCATGGGGTTGGGATTGGGGTCATCATGCCTGGATGAGGTGGAGTAAAACCCGGCTGACGAGGAGGGTGTAGCATGGGTACAGCACATATTGGGGATGACAGTCGTGTATCAAGGCAAGGCTTCTTGCGCATCCAGTATTCTTCGCCAATCGGGCGCAGAAGAGCTCTTGGATGGACCTCCACTTCAATCCTCCTTTCAGCACAGGTCCGAGGAAACCGCACTGTATCCCTGACCGTACATGCATACATACATCTATCAGAGCTGTAGAAACCTTGTTCACCTCTCAAAACCCAGCCGACCGCTGCCACCGAAAATCCCCTTTACAGATGTGACGCGTCTTTTGTTTCAGGGCCATTTGGAATTCGACCAAGAAGAATTCCGGCTCGAACGCTCAAGATCATTCCTGTTCACTCTCAGCTGTCGACTTTCCTCCCCGATTACCAATCGGAAGCAGCTTTTCGGGCTGGTCTGGCGAGGTCTCCAGGCTTTGACATTAGCCGGTAGCTTGGTAGCCAGCGGAGCTCAGCCCAGCTGGATCCCGGTCCCAATCACCTTCTAGAGTGTCACATCGGTGCTGGAGAGCTCTGACCAGCATGTGAGTCCCCGTCCTGCGTAGTGAAGACTGCCGGGATTTTACGCCAATTCTCGAACACCTCATGCTTCTTCGCCGCATGACATCGGAGCTGACGCCATCACCAGGAACTACGTCCAACTGGAGAAGCTCGGCGAAGGCACTTATGCAACAGTCTACAAAGTCAGCTCTCTTCCCTATCCGGCCAGCTCTCTTCCGAGCTAGCTCCTCCCCAAGAAGGGATCTGACGCCTCGCCAGGGCCGCTCCCGAACAACCTCCGAGATCGTCGCGCTCAAGGAGATCCATCTGGATGCGGAGGAGGGCACGCCGAGTACGGCCATTCGAGAGATCAGTCTCATGAAGGGTGCGCGACTTGACTTTCACCATACACTACGCCGGGTGGTTTGGACGATGCTGATTGGCCTGGATAGAGCTGAAGCATGTCAATATTGTGAGGCTGCATGATGTGATTCATACGGAGTCGAAGCTTGTTCTCATCTTCGAGGTGGGTCCCTCACTACAGCCTACCTCAAGCTTTGAGATGAGCTCTTAGCGAGGAACCGTGCTGATCTAGGGGTAAATGTAGTATTGCGAGCAAGATCTGAAGCGGTACATGGACACCCAGGGGGATCGGGGGGCTCTCGACCTGAATACAGTCAAGAACTTCACACATCAGCTCTTGACGGTGAGCCCAGCTCCTTCATGCAGGACAGCGCAACCTCCGCTGACGAGCGAGCTTGAATCCAGGGCATCGCATTCTGCCACGACAATCGAGTGCTACATCGGGACCTCAAACCGCAGAATCTGCTCATCAACCGGAGAGGGGAGCTGAAGATTGGAGATTTCGGATTGGCGAGGGCGTTTGGCGTGCCGGTGAACACGTTTAGCAATGAGGTGGGTTTCGCGCTGTAAGCGAAGAGTGGGTGGACTGACGAGGAGGGATCATAGGTGGTGACACTGTGGTATCGCGCTCCGGACGTCCTGCTTGGCTCTCGGACATATAGCACGAGCATCGATATTTGGAGTGTTGGGTGCATGTGAGTGTTTGTGCCACAGCTGCGTGTTGGAGACCGCTCCGCATGAATCTTAGCTGACGTTTGGCTCATCGTAGCTTCGCCGAGATGATCACGGGCTACCCGTTATTCCGAGGACGAGATAACGCGGATCAACTGGTGCAGATCATGAAGATTGTGGGGACACCAAACGATGCGACGATCCAGCAGATCCGGATGAACTCGGTTGGTCCGTCCGTCTATCATCACTGCAACCGCTGATCTACGTTACGCCAGCCTGAAATACAGCTCAAATCGCCTCTGAGCAAACATCCAAAACAACCCTTCCATGCCATCGTCCCCAAAGCTCCCCGAGACGGTGAGTCCCCTCTCTCGTGCCCCACACCCCAAAGAGACCAGAGCATCGCTGATGTCACCAGCGATCAATCTCCTCGAATACCTCCTCCAATTTGAGCCTTCCCGGAGATACGACGCGCACCAAGCCGCCGCCCACCCTTACTTCACCGCAGGTCCCATCGCCCCACCCACCATCCCATCCTCCGTCTCCACCTCCACCGCTTCCCTCGCTCTCCCACCTCGCGTCGCTGCTCGAGCGTCACAGGCGTCCGCAGCCGTCCAGGCGCAACAACAGGCGCAACAACAGGCGCAGCAGGCGCAGATGCTGGCGCAGCAACAACATCAATATATGATGATGACGGAGCAGGCGAGGCAGCAGCAGGCGGCGAGCGCGGGCTACTATGGTGAGTCAAATCGAGCGGATGACGAGCTTTGCTGATGGGTTGCGCTAGGTGATCCAGCGCAAGCTCAGATGCAGGCTCAGGCGCAAGCGCAGGCGCAGGCGGCAGCGCAGATGCAAATGGCCCAAGCGCAAGCGCAGGCGCAGGCGCAGAACGTGAGTCGAAGCGTGGCAACGAGTTTAGGGACGCGCTGATGGAGACAAAGCAGATGGCGGCACAACAGGGCTACTATATGAACCCGGACGGACGATACTGAGCATTCTGGCATCTAGACTTGCGGAGAGCATCATATTATTTGAGCATGTATACCACGGCATGTCCTTAGTATTGAGCATCTTCGCGATACCAGTGTAAGAGATACATGATGCGATATAGGTCTGAAGAATGCCACTCTAGGGTTGATGAGGTGGAGATCACAATGCTGTACCACGTTCGAAGTTTGCTCGGATCCTATAGATTTCCTAGTCAGTACATACGCCCCTGCAGGACAGGACGGTGGGACCCACTCCTTCGTATACTTGTCAAAGTACCGGGCGATCTGAGATTGATCTCATCAGCACTGTGAAGATCTGCAGAAAACGTCGAGGTGGATTTACCTTCTTGTTGAACACCTTGTTCCGGTCGTTGATATAGGTGACCGGCTCATCCTCATCATCCCTCTTCTTCTTCTTCCCCTTACTCATACTACGTCAACCCCACATCAGCACAACCATCCTCCCTCTTTGCCAGCCAATCGGAGGAGCGACGTACTCCTTATTGATCTTGCCCACGACCCGATCCACCGCGTCCTCAGTCGGTTTCGAATCCCCATAACTCAAAGTATTCGCATCCCGATACAGGTCCTCGCTCAAAGTCAATCCCTGATTCGCGGAGATCCTCGATGGGCGGGAAATGGCGAGTTGGGCAGATGTGGTACCGGTTGGGACGAGGGTACCGGGTGGTAGACCGAGGGCGAGCTCTTTTTGACGCTCGTAGGCTAGGAGATCGGGTTTGGTGGATCGGAGGTTCCGGTTGTAGAGCTTGTGCGCTTCGTCCTCCGCGTCTGTTCACGCCATCAGCACTAAAGTCACCTCCCACTCTCAATCTAGTCTAGAACCCAGATAAAGAGGTACAGGGAGACCCCCCATTGGGTTATGAAAGAGATAGGCGTCGACTCACTGTGGAAGCTCGTATCACTCTTCACCTTCTGCTCCGCCATCTTCGCCTCCCACCTCTCATTCTGCTCAATACTCCACTCCCAAGCCTTCCTCCTTTCCAAATCCTCCCCGTTCTCCTCAGCGTCCGCTTTCAACCGTAACGTCTGGGCGAGCTTGCGTTGCTTCTCGAGTCGGGCGAGCTCTTTGGCGGTGACGCGAGATTTCTGGTGGTCCGCCACGAGGTCGCGCCGGTTTTCCGTTGTCGATTGGTTCTAACCCACCACCCGAGGTGAGACAGATGACAGGATCAGGATAGAAGGGGGACAGACCATGCGGATGCGAAGATCTTTGAGCTTGGCGAGACGGTCCGCCATGGACATCTTGGATGACTCGGCGATCTCGGTGTCCCCTCCTTCGACATCTCCTTCGACATCTCCACCATCTGCGCCGCCAGTCCCATCTTCCGTATCTCCATCCTCGACTTCCACCACTTCCGACTCGGCTTCTACCGCATCCTCATGCTCCTCCTCAACTCCCTGCGCAACAGCCTCAACCCCATCTCCAACCTCCTCCTCCTCATTCTCCTCTTCTACGATCTCCTCCGAAGCCTTCTTCGAGCCTTTCCGGGACGAGGAGCGGGACTCGACGGTCGGAGAGGGGGATGGGGCGGAAGACTTGACGGCCCGGGTGCGGGGTCTTCGAGGTGGCATGGTGGGTATGATGAGAGAGGAGGACAATCGAAGGTGGAAGTGATTTGGGTGGACTGTGCGGCGAGAGATGGGTTACGTAATCGCAACTCGCAGAAGAAGATGCGGGTCGAATGAAATCTCAGAATTTCCTGCTTCTCCCCGCAACGACATCTGGATCGCAATGCGCCTATGACTGGACTCGCCCGTGATAAAGACATGCAGCCTCTTTTTCGTTCGTAGATTTGGGCTCATATCGTTTACCTAGCAGGAGAAACCCTGGCGAGAAGGCCCAAGCAAATACTCCCCGAGAAGCTCAATCACATCCTCTTGTACGACCGACAAAAAAGGTATCAAGTGGAGCATTACAACGCCACCGTCGACTCGAAGCTTGTGCAGGACGGTCATCAGAATTATCTGACGGCCCTATCGGTACTGATATCACACAGAATGTCGACTAGCATGAAGATGCGTCGGAGACGTGCCGCGACTTGCATCATCCAAAAGCCGGACGCGTAGCGGCCTCAGTCACCCTTACTTCTGATGCTTGTTCAGCCATCAAATTCTCCCAGCGAACGAGGGGCAGGTGGACTTGCGGAGTTGTCCAGAATGTGGGGAAACATGCGATGTGAGAAAACCTGATGGACTTTCGTACGCTTGCCCTCGAGAGAAATTGCGCAGTGACCTGTCCACACGTCCGGCTTTACTGATGATCACCCAGTTCGCATACTTACCCTACCACTCATCTCCTTTCAGTCTAGAAGCGTTTTTCGTCCTCACGAGGCCAAAGCCAGTTGTGCTATTTCATGAGCATAGCGCGCAAAGATTGGAGGCGTCAGACCGCGCTCTCGACGCCTCGTCATCACTGCCGCTGAAGACAAGTCCAGCTGCCCCATACCGCAGCCGATGAGCTGACAAAGGGGCTAACAAGCATCCATGTTCTATCAAGTCCTCCACATACAAAGTACCTAATCTCGGTCAAAAATGGCTCATCTAGTTATCATATCGCTCATCGTAGATTCCCGCTCTTCTCGCTCGACTACTTGGAACTTGGCTTGGTAGTGGAACTGTTCCATGCCCGCTGCTCAAAGGATGAAGCATCTGCCGTGGGATCCGACTTGTCCTGGTTGGACCTATCAAATCTTGACCCGAATCGACCGGCGGTCTGACTGGACGGTATCCTTCACGTCCTTGCCCCACTCGTTCTTCCCGCGATTGTACAGCTCATAGCTCCGAATCGTCTGAGCATTGTCAGTGCCTTCACAGATGCCGCCGACTCGCTCTGGGTACTTAAGGTAACTCGTTGACGCATCTTCCCCTTGACCGCTATTATATAGTCTTGCCATGACTTGTATGCAGCTTTAGCTCTGTCAGACCACCTGCCACCTGTCCCCCGTGACACCCGCATAAGCAATGAGAAAACCTCAACATAGTTCAAAGATCCACCTGGGACATCCACACAGGCCCAGTCAAGAGGTGGCCAGGGTGCAGACACCAAGAAGTCCTTCGACCATCCATTATCCGATTGGTCACAAGCAGTACCGGCCACAAGGACTGTGAGCATCAAGAGGATTATGAGAAACGACATCCTCCAACAACAAGAGTCACCAAGAGCTCAAAGCCCTGACAAGTTCCCATGCTGCGGCTTCACAAAGTTCTGAGGTTCCAATGGTGAACTGGACGAGGAGCCAAGGGTCATGCTAGAGGATCGTGACGCGAGTATGAAGTTTTGGCTGGTATGATAGAGTGGCGCTCCAATGAAGATCGGTGATGATGCATGGTCGAAACATTGACTAATTGAGCTGTCCAGTTTGCCCGCCGTAATGAGATATGGCTGTCACTGAACAATCAGCAACTGCTGCTAGCTTTGGGGCAGACGATGGTCTGCTGAAGCTGGTGACGGGGACATCGATCCTGTCAGGCGATCTATCCTGTTCGATAAGGCTGAGGAAATGCCACGGCTCGCCTCGCCACCGCTCACCCGGCCGGGATGACTTGTTTTTGCAGCTCTCCAACCTACCATTTGCCGAGCGCATCTTTATCATTTCATTGTTTATTGAGTATCGTTTGGGCTGGGAAACGAGGATCTCCACCATGACCCGTTCGTACCATCTCCTTTTTCAACTTCAGCTCTCCCCTCCCTTTCCCACAATCCCATGTACCGCCTCCAGCTGTTTGAGCCAGGACTGACGATCAGGACAGGTGGAGATCAAAGGGACCGGGATCGTGCGAAGGCACTGGCAAAGTCGTAGGCACCTCATTCACCTAGAACCTTTGTAGGCTGACGGGATTCCGCGATCAAGGGGCGGGGACAAGAAGAAGTTGAGTGGGAATCCTCAAGCTCGGAAAGAGGCGTATGTCCCCGACCCTCTCCGCCAGCCTTACGTCAACTCATGTTAACCTAGGGATGCGAAAGCTTTGACAGATAAGTGAGTCCCCTTCCCCTCCGTCCGTCCGTCGGGCCGAGCTGATGATTGTTTCCAGAATCGCGGTGAGTTTTCAAGCCAAACAAGCCGTCCTCGACCCTCATACTCCCCTCCCACCTGCTCCATAGTGATCAGTAGCTCATCCTTCCTTCCTCCAACCTAGGCAAAAGCCGCGTTGGCTGAAGCGAATGGCGGGAAGTTGCCCGGGAAGATCAAGAACTGATCGCTCAATCACCCAACGCGCTTTACGGCAGACGATACTCCAGGTAGAGAGATGGGGGTTGGCGAGGGGGGGAGGATTGAGCATGTGGATGGGCGACTGGAGAGCATTGCATAAGTCATCCAGAGATGCATTTCATACTTCATTCGGTGACGGTCCGAAGGCGATGAACCTTTCTGATGCGCGGCAGGTGACTCGATGGACTGTTGGGGAGGCGATCATGGCATGCTCAATGCATCGATGGGGATGGAATGCTAATGTCCGGTGGAGCTTCCACCTAGGCCCGGACTGGTTGCACCGCTCACTGCGCCGTCCCTCCCAGGCCCTCGATCTCCGCTTTCACCTGTGCTTCAGTCTGTATCTTCTTCAATTGCGTCTTCTCCAATACCTCCCCCTTCGCCAGCCTCTCCTTCAGATCGTCGATCGCGTTCAGCTAGTGAATTGACCTTCATCAGCTCCCGGCTCAGTTTGCCGCTCTCTTCGCGGAGCTCACCTTCTTCGTCAAATTTCTGAGCTTCTTCTGCGTACCTTCATCCTCCCCGGCAACTTCGAGTGTCGCCAGAGCTTCCACAGGCGCAACATCTCCGTTCTCATGACCGTTCGTTTCTTCCTTCTCCTTCACCGGCCGCTTACTCCTAACCAGCTTCTTCTTGTCTTCCGTACCTCCCGTTTGAGGTGCCCCAGGGACGTTGCCCGGGACGTATCGTTGAGCGGGCTTGCCTCCTCGGAACATTGGCGTCGGCGTAGTCGTACCTGATGAGGGACCGCTCTCTGCATCACGACCGTATGCATCTGAAGCGATGGTCCCGCGAGCTCCTGGCGGCCGATAAGCTCCGGCCGGTTTGCTGTCAGCTGTCCCGGTATCAGCACGGCCAGAGTCCCAAAGTCAAGGGTACTTGCCGCCATTCGTAGTTTCGCCCTTTGGTCGGTGCAAAGCGACACTTTCGTTTGGCTCAGGCGGAGGAGGAAGGACAGACGGGAATGCTTCGATGGAGTCGAGTTTCCGTGGTCGGAATGACACCTGATACAGCTCGTCCTGCGGGTGGATATGCAGGAGTTGACCGCCGCACCACCATATCTTGACACCGTTGTCCACCCGTAACCGTGGTGAGAGGGTAGCTGTGAGGATGTATCGACCACATGGGCTCCACTCGCAATGAGATGAGTTCGATGCTCTGCGCAGGTTCCGTTAGCCGGATAATAAGGCAATCGGAAAGCTTACTGAAACTCGGCGACCTTGTTCCGCGTGCTGACATCCCAGACGTCGACACCTCCAGCGAGGTTGCCAAACCCGGCACTGAGCAGCAGTCGACCTTGCGGCTGGTAGAGGAGGACATTACGGTGTCCTGAACCGAAGGAATGGGCAGGCTTTGCTTTCAGGTCGAATAGCTGTGTGCGAGCGGGCATATCTTCAGGGCAATTAGCGCGAGACGCTGGTCTGGCGTGGAACCTACAGCCATAGCACACGACAAACTCGCGAGAGGTCGGACTCCAGCAGAAGTCATAGATCGGTCCTTCCTTGTCTATATTGGCTATCAGCGGTACATCCTTTTGCAAGTGCCAAAGGCTTGAGCTTACCAAGATCGACCATCCCGTCAAATGACCCGTCCAGACTGATGAGATACAGATTGGTCTCGCCATAGTAGGACTTTCCGGTATTGTCGACATCCGTATGTGTCACGAATAATGCCTAGGTCGAGATTCAGTACAGACCCAACGATGTACTGAACCCCGCGAATAGGTCGTCTGGACCACACTTGCCATTGTTCCCGCAGCATTCCACTTGACCGACAGCTTATCCGCCAGGTAGAACGCCTTCCTCGCCATCGTCATCGGCATGTCCCGATTCTCCGTCTTCTCCTGACTCCCACCTTTGCCCAGCAGACTCGACAACGGGTACAAAGCGAAAGTCGCCGGTGCGGCTTTCCGCTCCCCGACCCAGACCGCGAGTGCCGGCTCCGAATGGGCAGGTAAGGGCTTTGATGACGTTGACCCTGATGGAAAGGCGCCGGGATTGGAGAGGAAGAGCCCTTTGATGGTACCGTCGATCTTTAAGCGGGTCGATGGTCTGGGAGAGAGGGGTGGGAAGAAGATGAGGATGTCGGATGCGGTCGGTCGGAATAGGTGGGACTCGTCGGCGGTTAGGATCGGCTCCCTGGGTGATGGGATCAATAAGAGTCGGAGATCGGTCAGAAGGGGATGCGAACCAGTCGTCCTGAGTCTTCTGATACCATCCCCCAACCTCCTTCCCTGTCTTCTCATCCCAAGCTTTCACATTCTTATACACCTCGGTGTCAGATTTGACGGACCGCTCGAAAGTGAAGAGATTGGTGGAGAGCGGGGCAAAGGAGAGTGCAAGCACATTCGCTTGAGGGATTGACCTTGCTGGCGTTGAAGACGAGCTCGAGGTGGGGAGGATTTGCACCCTGCATACTCGTAAGCCGTGATTCTCACCGTCGGAGCAGCTGCACAAGCTATCGAGAGACGAGAAGAATCCCGGCTCACCCTGAAACTGTGGCGAATGCAAGCCATTCTCCATCCTTGGAATGGGCGTAACACCGAACTGCTGAAGTGTCGCTATACGTGAGGAGGGGGTCCAGCTTCTAAGCATTCCACCAGAATTTAGGAAAGGCAGATGAGCGCACTCACGTCGGAGTCTGGGGTGAGAGCTCCCATGTAGGTCCCTCAGCGATGCCAAAAGTCTTCTGCGCCCGGACTGATCACATTTGTCATCAGCCAAATAGTTCTGGAGGGGAAAGTTGGAAGAGGTCCAAAACTTACAGGCGTATTGACTGCTCGACATGCTAACGATGGCTTTACATGCGTCAACGGATGTATCGTCAGATCTCGTCTCCAATCTTGCCCTCAAAGCGAAACAACATATCTTGCCCTGATGTGGCTTATATACATCAACCTGATAACGAATTTCGGCGTTCACCGGAATCATATTTCATTAATCGTCCAAGTTCTCTTGGCTCGCCCTGTCGCCTTGCGCATATGTCCAAAATGATATTCTTATAGCCTCAATCACTTTTCCGTGTCCCCCAACCCTTGTACGAAAGTCTCGGCGCGCCCTTGAGTGTTGGTTCTACGTAGCACACAAAGGGGAACGACGGACGATAATCTCCAGCCATGCACCAGACCGGCAACTCCATCAAGCTCCTCACTGGTGCGTCGGGCGTGTTGGGCTTGGTCGACCAAACTCCGATTCAAGCATTTGCTGATAGTTTTGTGGATTGTAGGCAATAGTCATCCCAAGCTCGCAGACGCCGTCGCCGCTCGGTACGTCCCCATCTTATCCCGTTGTCCCGTGTTCCCCATCCATCACAACAATACTCCAGCCCTCCTTTAGCATCACGCACGTTTGTTAAACTGATGCTGATGATTGATCTGCCCCTCCCTTCCTTCCTGCCCCCCTTTCCTTCGACGCCATACCATCCTTTACCGCTTGGACCGTTCATTTCTCCCCACTCGCGCGCAATCGTCGAATCGCCAACATAGGCTCGGGATCCAGCTCACAGCATGCCATGTCTCGAAGTTCCTCTCGCTCGAGACGAGCGTCCAGATCCACTCCTCAGTCCGAGATGAGGACGTTTTCATCCTTCAATCACCTTCTCCCCCAGCCATCAACGACCACCTCATGGAGCTCCTCATCATGATATCCGGCAAGTCCTCCTTTCTTCTGCCCCACCTGTCCATACTAACAGGAATCCCAACAGCATGTAAAACCGCTTCAGCGAAGCGTATCACTGCCGTCATCCCTTGCTACCCTTACGCCCGACAAGACAAGAAGGACAAGTCTCGAGCACCCATCACCGCAAAGTGAGTGTCGTTCTACGTGTTCTCGGGTGATGCAGATGATGGTGGGATAAGCGCTAAACCCACCGATTCCCTTCATAGACTCGTCGCCAACCTCCTCGCCGTAGCTGGAGCTGATCATGTCATAACGATGGACCTCCATGCGAGCCAGATCCAGGGGTTCTTCGATATCCCGGTCGATAACCTGTTTAGCGAGCCAAGTATAGTGACGTATATTAAGCAGGAGGTGCCGGATTGGAAAAATGCAATCATCGTCTCCCCAGATGCCGGAGGAGCCAAGCGGTGCGTCTTTCGGTCCCACATTTCGCGTTCCGGTTCTCGTCGAGCCGAGAATGGAGGGGTGGCTGCAGACGTTCTGACGCAGATCTGCAGTGCCACAGCTCTCGCGGATCAGCTCAATCTCGACTTCGCCCTCATCAACCGGAAACGTCGACGTGACCTTTCCGCATCTATGACCGTCCCTACCGTGCCTCCCACACCCGCTGTCTCGGACGCCGGCTCGCATCCAGATTCAGACGATGAGGCCAGCGCGACGGACAAGATGGAGCTGCTAGTCGGGGACGTTCGAGGACGTGTCGCCATCCTCGTCGATGACATGATCGATACGGGACATACTGTCGGATTGGCGGCTCAGGTCTTGAAGGATTCTGGAGCGAAGGAGGTGTATGCGTTGATCTCTCACGGTCAGTGTTGCATGAGTCGCATCAGGACAGGCTGATGATGAGATCCCAGGGTTGTTAAGTGAGACTACCATGGAGAACCTCAAGGATCTTCCCGTGAAGAAGCTAATCGTGAGATTGAGCACCTTCGGGTCTGGATTGGGCTTATGGCCTGTACAGGTGACCAACTCGATCGACCAGACAGATCGAGTAAACGCGTGCGGCGGAATGCTCGGGACGATCGATATCGCACCGGTCATTGCGGAGAGCATACGGAGAACGCACAACGGGTAAGCATCGCTTATTCGATTGTGCTGGCCGATCGCTATCTATCGATCTCTGGCGCCGGGGAGACAGCAGGCTGATGAGTGGGTTGTTGTCATCAGGGAATCAATATCGGCTTTGTTCCGACACGATTACTTCTAAAATCCAGCGGATCAGAAACACTTGTGCGCCCGGCCAATCTAGACTTGTGTATCATACGTGTCCTTTTGTGCGATGGCATACTGTCTGCGGATGGGGCATGATTTGGTTGTGCACGGGGGTTGATGCGCATGAGTACTAATATACAGATTTTGTTTTTCTACCACGGCGACCTAACCGGCATCTCTTCTTCAGGTCTTCAGGTCATCCCACTCCTCCCCTGTACCGGCTTCAGCTTCTTCCCGATTGAGCCCAGAACAACTCACCAATACCAAGCATCTCCCTCAACGGCCCCTCCTCCATCCCCAAGCTCGTCGCGAACTGAATCAACGTCACCGTATTATCTGCATCTATCAGCTCTCATTCCTCCCAATGTCTCACGATACTCCATGAAACAGTGGACAGGTAGGCCGTCAACTGACCAGTCCACCTGACAGCAGCATCCTTTGCCACCTCCACAGCCCTCCTCTTCCGCTCATACCTCGCCGGATCAGCCGCTCCAAACGCCGCAAGCTCGGACTTGAGCCCTTCCGAAGTCGACTTCAGGTCCGCGAGGATGGAGAGGAGTTTACGGCGCTCTGCCTGGGAGAAGACGAGCTTGATACGACAGGCTTGGAGACTGGAGGGTGAAGGGGGAAGGGAGAAGGGGCAAAAGGGAAGGGGCAAGGGGCAAGGGGAGCGTACGGTATCTTCCCTGCCTGTATCGGCTTCTTCGATCGAGGAGGTGAGTTCTTTGATCTTGGTGGTGATGGACTCGAGCTCTTTGGCGGATTTGGTCACGGCGGCTTGTTTCTGCTCAAGTCTGTCAACATGCTCGATCCAGATGAGTATGAGAAGGGGGAAAGCTGGGAGGTATGGGGAAGAGGAGGACGTACGGCAGCACCGGCGGCGGATGGGAATGACCAGAAATCTGCTAGTCATGAGCATAGGTGGAGACGCCAGTTGAAACAAGGACAATTGCTTGTACCACTGGACTTCGCCGTCAGCCGGATAACATAGGGAACGAAATGACGAAGAAGCGTTGGGGAAGGGGCTTACATCTTGTCAAACTGCACCAAGCCGTCTCCGACGAGGTCGTCAACGACTTCCTTGACCGACTGCTGGACGATCCCTTTCTGCTCTGGTTTTCCAATCAGAACATCTCTTCTACAAAGGCTCGAGCCCAATCAAATGAGACGAGCCGTGTCTTTTCATTTCGCCGGGCCTTGGGCATGCTGTAGTACGGAGAGCAGCGAGAAAGCGAACGAGGCAATTCAATTGCCACTCACTCGGCGCAACCTTCTCCAGCTCCTTAATCGTAAAGAACTCGCCCTTCATCAATGGTCAATATTGAGATGCACCAAACAGGGAGGTCAAGCTGACCTCGTGATGGAAGATCTCGAGCACTGGCGCGTCGAGGAGTGATCAGCGCTACGCGTCAGGTTCAGTCAGCTGGAGGGCGTACTCTTGATCTTCTTCTCATCCATCGAGAGGCCACGTTTCGACATTTTGGTTGGCACTGATTATGTCTCGTGATGCTGGATATGAGACACGAAGATGGAGAAATAGGGAAAGGATGTGAGATTGACATTAAGGGGGCCCGTGCGCTATTACGTAATGCCCAGAGAATTAAGAGTCTCCCAATGACTTCGCCGCATGCCTCAATTTTGCTCGCTTATAGATCTTTTTTTTTCCAGGTGTGAGATGTATGGATCGAGCATCAACCCCTGGTTTAAGTGCTTCTGACACTGATGAGTAGTATAACATATCAAAACTTGATAAGCGCTTGATACGCGATGCCACTCGACTGAATTTGAGACCATTCTGGTGGCAACTACGTGTGACCTTGTAGCCCCTAAATCACTACTTCATAGCTGAGACATGAAGTGAGTTTCTCTTGATTGTGAGTCTGAGGCTGCCCAAGGGTTTCCTCCTTGATTTGGAATGGACACTGCTCTCAGGTGGTGCGTTGACCATGGGTCCAATCTTGCTCAAGTGATCATGCAACCGCCACTCCATGGCAGCTTGAGTGGAACCTTTCTTCTGCACAAGATCAGGCCGGATAAGCGGGTCAGGATAGGAAATGGTGTAATCGGCCAACCTCTTTGTTGCGGCCGAGATAACCCATTGAGTCTCGTACGAGAACAATCAATGAAAAGGGTTGCAACTTCCCTGCCTGATCCGAGAACATGGGGCCTTTGCTTTGCTTCCTCCTTGAGGAGAGCGAAATAGAGGGAGCCGACAAGGCGAGTTAAATTGTCCTTGTGAGAAGGGGTGCTGTCCCACAGCAAATTCTCGGCCGTACAGGTCCTGTCGCTCATGAAACCCAAGTCTTCAAATGCCGCTTCACCCCAAACCGATGCAAGGTCTTCACTGGGGTAGGAGAGCACCGTGAGTCGGCCGGAAGGTACAATCCAGCGTAGTTCAGAAAGGAGCTTCACTCCCTTGCTCCGAGCACTGTTGAGGATGTCTGCATGGTTGAGCTTCTGGTAGACAAAGCTGGTCTGATTGGCTTCCGTGGTAGTCATCGCCTTGATGGCGGACTCCAAGGCATGAATGTGATACGTGACATGCTCGGGGTTTTCGAAGCAGAGTGTCGCCTTGTCTTTCTCGCCCCCAAGAGAAGCTGTCAGCTCCTTGCGGTACGATCTGGCCGCGTCTTCGTAGATGTCCCCCACGTCAGAAGCAGTAGCTCCGATCGAGCGAAGGAAATTGTCGACTGCGCAATTCAGCACCATGGTGGTCAGAGGGAGAAATCACTTACTGGTTGCGGAGAGATCTTGCGAAAAATGGTCGACGGCAGTGCGTACAGCTTCCGTTGGGATGCTTTTGACGAGGATCCCAGTCCTGGTCAAGAGCGACATTGGTCTTGTGATTGAATCGGTTTTGTGGTGGTCCTTCGATAAATTTCTGCTGAAGCGAACTGTCACGATTGGAAACAGTGAATATAGCGAAGTTTTGGGGGATTGCATGCTTCTTCTATGTCAGCAGCTGGCCATTTGAACGACCGCAAAGAAGGCGTCCCCGACTCCTTTCGATCCCCGACCGTCATCCAAGGATAGGCAATGCAATATGAGTCCTCCCGGCCTTCCTGGCTCTTTTGAAGATCGTCTACATCCAAAGACCGGTAGAAGGCGGACGCGTGGTGAGTCACTACTTGCGAATTCGAAGTCCAGTCATGTCTGCTAAGAAGGCATTAGAAGGGAGCTCATGCGTACTTTACATGATCTGTGATCGCTCCAACGACACTGCGATCCCCTTCTACAACTCTCTCATCCCCCGGAGTCATCGAGCGCGCTTGCTCCATCAGCAGGTTTGAATTACAGGGCTAGCCTTGCTTCCGCAAGGAAGTCCAACATGTCAGGATCTGAGGTGTTGAACAGAGAGATTCCGGAGGCCTGGGATTGAGAGCAGTCGGTCCAGTCGGGAAGTTGGTCATCGAGAGGTCAAGAGATTGATTCCATGAGGAAGGGACCTATTGTCGCAGACTACTTCCTCTACATACGGGTATGTGTCGTATCAAGTCTCGTATTTTGGCTCGAAATGATCATGCACCTCATGATACTTCTAGTCTTCCCGAGTCCATCTAGGGTATTCCTGACAAGTCGACTCGAATCCAGAAATCGAGAGCAAGCCTCAAGACATCCTTACGATGCGTCCGCTGTTATTGTCAGTCCGCTTGCTGCACTAGAAAAGCAGAAGCGTGCTCTCGTGAACGACGGAATTGCCGCCTGCCTGTATCCAGCGCGTACTGCAGCTTCTTCGGCTGGGTTTCTATAACAAATCACATTTACATACTGGTATGTCATCGACAGGGTTAGCGCCAACAAAAGTCTCTTTCCCAGGCAGTATGGCTACACACACCATCAACAAGTCAAGTCTTCTCCGGAATTTGAGGAACGATATGGGATCAGGACCGGCTCGACGAATCCCCAAACCCAGGCCAATGGCTTGAAAAGCCTGGTTTTGATGGCTTGGAAGAGCCTGACATTGACGGGTCTGCGTACCTTTGTTGTATTGGATATGAGGCGCTTGGCTGTGATGGGTTTGGAAAGCTTGGCTGTGATGGGGTTGAAAAGCTTGGCTGTGGTGGTTTCAGGGTGATTGGCCGTGACGGATTCGAGGAACTTGGCTGTGACGGATTCGAGGAGCTTGGCTTCGATGGAGTCGAGGACGAGGCCTTGCGGGCATCTATCTGAGCCTTTGCGATACCCTCCACCCTGATATAGAGGCTGTTCAAGACCGTGGTAGCTTGTGGTTTCCATTTTGCCCGGACGGCCTCGTGGCTGCGATCGCCTGTGAAAAACGACTCGTCAAATCCGCTCTCAAAGGTGTAATCCTTGACTGCGTCAGTCAATGCGACAATGAATTTCTCGGCGTGTTCCTTGTTGTTGATCTTGAACACGTAGGTCTTTCTCGTCTCATCCATTTCGCAGTCCGGCTCCAAGTATAGCATGGTCCTTTTCGTAACCATGGGCCAGATGCCCGGTCGCGAATCCCGCAAGAGCCATGTAGGCCAAGTCCCTGGAGGATAAACATAAAGCTTTTCCTCCGCACTGGCCGTCTGCTGTACTATGGTCACTTTACCGCTATCGTCCTCGCGTTCGGTCAGGAGCGCCCTGTCATGAATGTCGTAGATATGGTAGACCGAATCTCTGATAAAACCAGGGGTTATGTCGCCGAAAGCGACCGTATCAGCCGGGATCTTAACCTTGTCGCTTGAGTAGTACCATTTGGACTTCCACATTGTAGTGACAAGACTGGCTGGGATTCGCAGTCAGATTCGAATGAACGATGCGAGACTGAGTCAGTAGGGCAGAAACAGATGGGTCAAAACAAGTATCGAGGCCAAATCGCTGATATACCTGAGAGGCAAGACACCCTATCGATCCTTTCAGCAAGGAGAAGTTCTCCAGTTTACTTTAGCCCGCCTTCGAGTTGTCTACCCGACGAGGGGGTGCAGGTCACCTTTCACAGCCTTCCCGGCTCCTTTGTCACCTACACTTCTCAATGCCTTGTTGGAAGGCGAAGCCATGGTCAATAGCCCTGAATTAGAAGTCCAACCAGGATTCCCAAAGGGACTGAAGCAGCCGCCGGCCACTTGAGCTGGCCGTAGATCACTTCGAAGAAGATGGAAGTGGCAAGGCACCTTTCCCCCCCTTCGGCAACTCACTTCTTGGCGAAAACATTTTAGCGCCAGATGGAGGAAAATGCGAGCTCGATCAGCATTACTGAATGAGAAAACTAGCCATGCTGTCAAAAGGATGTCCAAAGAGTCCATTTCACGGTCTGGCTAGTCTCGAGGCCCTTCGGGATCAATGTCGCTGCCAACGTTGCCAAGCTTTCGATCGCTCCGTTGCCGTCCACTGTTGTAATTGAGTAGATTGGGTTTAGTATTCGCTCAGCCGATGAGAGGTTGGATGACGAGCCAAAAAATATCTTCTTAACTATAGACGTCACAAGATCAGGGAAAGGTGATCAGCCAACGGTCCGAAGCTCTAGTTGAGTTTCATTCAGGAGCATCCGACAAGTCCGAAGATGCCGCCGATAATGCCCCACCACCAACACCGCGCTTGCCCTTGCCTCGCCGCCCTGAAGAAGCTGAGGATTTGCCTTTGCTGCGAGAAGCTGGGGTTGCGGAGCCGTTCGACTTCCGTGGCTAAGAAGCGTTGTGAGAGATGTCGATGAAGGGGAAGAGGTGGAGTAAGGCGTAAATAGGAGGGTCGGGGTATAAAAGATGATTGGAAGGATAACGTGGGGGGAAGAGACTTGAGTCAATAAGAACCGGAAAGCGGTAATGGTGTGCAATATAGCTAACCTTCTTCGACGGTGTCACCGCTTCCACCTTGACATCCGCATCGCCGTCTGATGTGCGCTGAAGCTTGACTTCAGACAGAGAAGAAGAAAGGGAGAACGAGCCAAACCTTTGCTGATCCGCTGTTCTTCGACTTCTTCTCGGCTGTGTCTGGTTCGGCCTTCACCCTCTTCGCAGCCGCTGCCTTCTGCCGAGGAGTCGTCACTTTCGCCAGCGTCGTCACCTCCTCACTGTCTGCATCCCCATCGGGGGCGCTCAGAGGCGTCGAAGACATGCTGCCCTCCTACCACCCTTCATCAGGCAGGCGTTGCAGTGATAGCGCCAAGAGAAACTCACGGAGTCATTGTCACCGCCTTTGCCCTTCTTGCTCCGGCTACCCTTCCCTCCCTTGCTGACCTTCGGCTTGATCTCGATACCTTCCGGCATCTTCTGCAACTCCTCTACTACTGCTGTGGTCCGCCCGCCCACTTCGACAAAGACGATCGTTGCGGGCTTCCCATCAGGCTGAGAAACCTCAGCCAAATCCTTACGCTGTGGCTGGCTGGTACTCACCAGCGCGAGGAAGCTTTTCCCTGCCGGCTTAACATCGTCCTCATCGTCCGATCCGGCTGCCTCGAGGGCATCCTGTAGCGCCTTAGCCTTCTTTGCCTGGGGCGTCTTCTTCTTCCCCTTTCCCCATCTCCAGCGGAATAGCCAGTCTTCGGGGAACTGCTGAGAGTCCGCGTTGACGCCGACAGCTGTGAGAGGGATGTTGCGGATCTGAAAGTGGAGGTTTTTGACATTTTGCTCGGAAAGGTTCGGGACGGGACAGGAAGGGTGAATGCGTCCTTGGTACAAGATCCTGGGCGCCTCGTCAGCAATCCTTACTGGCTACGAAGTTGGGAGGCCTACTCGTCCGCGACCCACTGGTGGCAGTCACAGCGTCAGTTTCTCCTAAAGCACAGGACTCCTTAGACTGACGTTCCCGACACCCGCGCTGAATGCTTGATCCATGATCATCCCCTTCACCGTACCCTTCTTCTTGGCGATGAGCTCCTTGAACTCGTCCAGAGATGGATGATCGAGGACAGGGTCGAAGCCAAGAAGCGACACTGGAGGATGCTCGATAACTGGGTCTGGGATGAGACGCAGACGGGCTAATCGCCGAGCTGAAGGCGCGAAGAAATCCGGTCAGCAGGTTATGTCTCTCATGCGACCGACGGACCGTCTATGAAAGCGAGCTCGCGGGGCTCCTGCGATACGGATCCTGGTTGAGGCTCAAGCTCTACCACACTATGGAAGGTCTTAAGACTGATTCCGCTGAGTCAAAGGCGGCTCACAACTTGTAGAACTGCGTCGCATGTCAGCGGGACATGCATGTCTCTCGGGATGCGATCATTACCTTAGGCGGCCATATTTCAGCATTCTCCTTCGGTCGACGTCGGTACCAGGTGGGTTCCTGCCCTTTGAGCTGCAAATGTTGAGCACACACATTTACAGCGACAACAGCCTCACCTGTACCATCCCGGTCATACCGAAATGCATGACTGGCAATCTGCCCTCCCCTGAGAGGGTCATCCAGAAACTACAGGACCAGTCGACTCAACGCCGAACCCGGCCTCCGCGAATGGTTGGCTCACGTCTTTCCCTTCCGCTCGCATCCCGTGATTGTTCGTCCTTCGATCGCTTTCGCCTGGTGCTTGGGTCAGTCCAGCTTCCACCGGGGTCCCTCTTGTACGACGGCCACACGGACATCACGTACAAAAGTCTCATGAGTCGTCCCGCCAGTGTACACGATCTTGTCCTCCTTCGCATTGACCGACTTGATCTTGTACCCACGGCACGAGTCGTGGATCAGCTTGCGGGCTCGTTCAACCTCTACCGTCCACATATCAGTTCCGACACATGAGGTGAAAGGCGATCCTTGAAGCTCACCTGGCAGCTCAGGCATATCGGAAAGGGCCTTTCTTCCTTCACGTCAAATACTCGCTATAGCTCCAAAGATCTGTAGCCGTCGACATTGCTTTCCATCCCATACGTCATCTATAGGTACGACCGCCACGTGGCGCGTGCCTTGGCACTTTGGGCGGCGACACACGCCTGAACAGAACTCATCCCATATTACATCGATATCATTCGGTATGCTAGCTCCTTACCGTCTGCAATCAGCACACAGCATGGCGAGTCTTAGCACTCTCTCCCCATTTTCAACAGCGGATCGACGGGAACGCTTACTCCATGCTCTCACCCTTCTCGGACGAATCGCCTTCCTCTACCGGATATCACGATTCGTCTTCCTTGACGGCTACCGGCATGTTCGCGCTCGAGGATTGGCACGATCCATCACCGAGATATACGCTAGTCTACGGAATGTGAATCCATGCTCGTTTTTGTGTGAGCACAGGCTGAGCTAGACAACAGGTCATCATTCGCCTCTTCCTCAGACTCCCCTCGTCTCAAGCCAGGCTCAGATCCGAGCTCTCGACCGCCCGGGAAATGCTCCGGTCCAAGCTGGCACCATCCACATATCCAGACGGTGTCAGGCTCACTTCGGTACGGACATTACCTGAGCACGGGCGGGATCGAGGCTGGTTGGAAGAGGAGTGGCGAAATTTGAGATTGCTAGAGAAGGGGGATGTCAGGGAGGGACGCGTCAGCGGGACGGTATATCATGTGGGTTCGATGACTAGCAGAGCTCAAGAAGCTGAAGGTGGGGCAACACAGGGCGGAGAGGAGCTCAACTCGATCATCAAGGAGGCGATGGCGAATTTCATAGTGTCGAATCCGTTACATCCGGATGTCTTCCCCGGTGTGAGGAAGATGGAGAGCGAGATTGTCAGCATGTGCCTGACCCTGTACGCCTCCATTTCAAGTATCAGAGGTCATTCCCTGATACGATGATCAGATTCAACGGCCCGAAAGGAGCAGGCACGAGTATGTCTAGACTGCTTGACGCCAGTCAGACATTGCTGACTCCGTCGGTGGGTTTTAGCTACTTCGGGAGGTACTGAGTCCATACTATTATCGGTCAAGACCCACCGGGACTGGGCACGAGAGACGAAGGGTATCACTCGACCTGAGATGTTAGTCTTGATATCCCATCCAGAATTCAATGCACGCTGACCGGCGGATCGATCAGGGTCGTTCCGGTCTCTGCACATGCTGCATTCTGGAAAGCCTCGCAATATTTTGGGGTGAAGCTGCACGTTGTACCAGTGAACGAGGTGACGAGGAAGGCGGACCTGAAGTGGATGAGGAGGGCCATGTAAGTGAATTTCAACAATTTGGCTCCGCGAGTACTGATTCGCTTCAGTAATCCCAACACCATCATGATTGTCGGCTCGGCACCTAACTATCCTGATGGCATGATCGTGCGCCCCCTCCCATCCACAGCAATGCGAACGCTGACTGCAGCCACTTTAGGACCCCATCCCCGCTCTCGGCGCACTGGCGAACCGGCATAACATCGGCTTGCATGTCGATTGCTGCCTCGGGTCCTTCCTCATGCCTTTCCTGGATCGCGCTGGACTGGGAGACGGTGTTGAGAGATTCGATTTCGGTGTCGAAGGGGTGACGAGTATCAGCTGCGACACCGTGTGTCCTGTTCGTGGGAAGAAACGCCATCGCTGACATCGTTTCAGCACAAATACGCATTCTGCCCGAAAGGTGAGGACGGTTGGCAGCTTACGAGCTTTGCAGCTGACTTCATGGGACAGGCTCTTCAGTAATATTGTATCGATCGGCGGAATTGCGGCGGTTTCAGTACTACGTGATGACAGACTGGGCTGGAGGCGTCTATGCTAGTCCATCCATGGCGGGATCTCGGTGAGCGGTCTCTGTTTGCCATTACGTGCTTCCGCTGAGACCGCGTTGCTAGCCCTGGGTCGATACTTGCCGGCGCATGGGCAATCATGAACCACATGGGAGCCGAGTGAGTCGTCCGGACATCCTTGGTCGTGCGAGGCTGCCCCAGTCCCCGCAATTGCAATCTAAATTGTGAATTGACCAATTCCATGGTAGCGGATACACCGAATCTTGTCGATCCATTGTCACAGCCGCCCGTACCTTCGCCACCATCCTCACCACCGGCTTCTCCACCGATCTCTTCGTCCTCGGCGAGCCTAGAGTGTCCGTAGTCGCATTCGGGAGTAAAACGCTCAACATCTATGCGATTGGGGACGGGATGAGTAAGCGGGGCTGGCATCTCAACGCGCTCAGCGCGCCAGCAGCACTGCATATGGCTTTCACCGTGAGTTGTGTCGTCACGGATCATGGAGGTTTTGGCAGAAGCCCGATTAGCTGTTGAGTGCTCGGAATGTGGACAAGCTGGTGAGCGATCTCGAGGAGGTAATGGAAGATGTCAGAAAGAACCCAAAGGATGAGGGGGACATGGTCGCACTATACGGTGAGCTGCAATCAGCGAGAACCGTCACGTCCTGGCTGATCGCTCGAATCATAGGACTGGGACAGACGAACGTCGGCCCGCATGTCATTGGCAGGCTCGCCGAGACCTACCTGGATGTCTGCTTGGAATAGCAAGACGTCGACTCGATCGCCGGCTGTTTAGTACCTTTTTGACATTCAGTACCTCTGTGATACACGGGGACACTGGGTCATCATCATCAAGCATTAACGATTCTCATTGGTCCTTCTTCACTTTCTTCCCCTCTCCAGCCTCCGCACTGGATTGAATCCGCGGTGGGAGCTGCCCTACATCCGTCTGGGCGTATATATGTCGGATTCTCTCGTACTCGACTGATCTCGTCAGCGCCGCCGAGTACACAAAACGGAGAGGCGTACCGCAGTTCCAAAACTCGTCAATACTGGCATACCCGACCGCCATATTCGTCCCCACCCATTTCAACTACTCCACTATCAGCCCAACTCTCAACAGGAGAAATTTACGCACAGCATGCTCGAAAGGCATATCGTATTTCCGCATGACCGTCACGAAATAAGCAGGCTCCACCACCAAATGCTGCCCCCTACAATCAGCTCATGCATGCCATCCCGGAAGAATAGGGGTGCAACTGAGGAGGACCTACCATGACCCCCGCGAAACCTGTTGACAGCGGCAACAACCACTCCCCGCCATACTTCACGATCAACTCCCTAAACATCGTCCCGTACCGTCCCCAGCCGAAGTGGGCGTATCCCAATGCCGTCAGTCCCAGGATCGCGGGGAGGGCGTAAGGGAACAAGGATGGCGGGGAATAGTAATCCACTCGAGGCAACTCCGGCTGATCCACCCCAATCCACCGATGAATCAGCTTATACCGATCTGCAAATTAGAATGACTGACGACCGAGAAATGCGCTAGGGCTTGATCTCGCCATTTATACAGTCGTGGCCGGACAAGGTATGGATCCTTGATAGGCGGGTCAAATGGGAGTTCGAGCTGTAGGGAATCGCAATTGGGTGGAGGATGGATGAGGAGGGTTAGGGATTGGCCAGTTGGGGAGAGGGAGATTATGTGGATGTCGCCTAGGTGGCCGAGATGGGAGGTGCGGTGCCTCACAATGGCTAGCCAGGCTGGATTTAGCAGGAGTTGAGGGTGGAGAAGACTAGAGGAAGATGCGGACGGACCGGTGAGGACATCTTGTTGGCCGTTCATGTACGTCATCAAAGAGTCCCTGCACACTCCATCAGCGGGATGAGACTTGAAAGGAGACGGTCGGACAGCTCGCGTTGTCCTGGCGTACTCCGCTGAGCCATATCGAAGGTCGCTGAGCTTGGGGTGTCAGCAGTCAATGTACAGCAATCTTGGGCATTCCGTAAGCTTCAGGCACAATCAGAACATGTTGCCACGTGTTGTCCATTAGGAGGAGTTGGGGAGGCCCTCAAGGGCTTTCCAAAGAACGGATGCAGCGAGCTCTAAAGTGCTAGTCTGCATTGGAAAGGAGGTAGACTGGTTCGGATCCCACAGAAATACATGTAAAATGACCGTACGTCTGCTCAACATCCTTGCGAGATTTGCGGCTCATCAGTGGTTTGCTGATCACAGGCTCGTCCGAAGCCTCCGTTGACCATTGTGATCAAGCTCGGTGCGTCTCGCTCTCACTCGGCCCCCATAGAGCTACCTTTCCTGCCACTTCGGTATGACCATTCAAAGTGGCATACAATTCATCAGAGACCGGACTCTTTGCAGCGCACTTGCTTCTCAAAGGAGTCATATAATTTCATCCGCTGACCCCTGCTCGCTTAGGCACCTCCTCCATCGTCTCCCCCGGCTACCCCTTCCTCCCCCACCTCCAGCTCCTTTCATCCATCATCGAAACAGTAGTCCGCCTCCGCGAGCTCGGACATCGTGTCGTGCTAGTCTCTTCTGGTGCTATAGGTGTGGGGTTGAGGCGGATGGGGCTGAAGGAACGGGGGAAGGGGTTGAGCCATAAGCAGGTCAGCGCTCATCCGCTTCGCTCACCTGAGAATCAAGTAAGACGCAGCGACTACACAGCGCTGACGCGGAGTCCAGGCGCTGGCGGCAATCGGACAGGGCCGTTTGATAGCTCTGTATGACAACCTGTTTTCCCAGCTTGATCAGCCGATCGCGCAGGTGTTGTTGACCAGGATGGATATCTCGGATGTAAGGAATTTTCAAACTGGTGCCTGTGTGCTAGCTGATGATACAGCGGATTTAGCGGACACGATACCTGAATGCGCAGAATACCTTCTCGGAGCTATTGCAGATGGGGGTGGTGCCCATCGTAAACGAGAATGATACGGTCTCGGTCTCGGTAAGCACCGCGGACCCTCGCAGTAGAGCAGTCTTGGTTGCTTCCTCTTGGTGTATAACGACGGGCTGACGACAACCGCCATGCAGGAGATACAATTCGGTGACAATGACACTCTGTCTGCGATAACGTCTGCGATTGTCCATGCCGACTACCTTTTCCTCCTCACCGACGTCCGATGCCTGTGAGTGTGAGCGGATTATTCCAGTCGAGCCGGCTGAAAGGATCGCCACCTTAGGTACACCGATAACCCACGGCATAATCCCGATGCTGAAGCCGTTCGAGTTGTCCGCGATATACAGAAGATCCGATCACAGGGCGAGTACAACTTTCTTCCAGATATAACTGCTGACCAGCCTGAAGTGTCGACGTCCACTCTTGGCAGCTCGCTCGGTACCGGTGGCATGTCAACGAAGCTCATCGCTGCCGAGCTGGCCACCGCTGCCGGTGTCACGGCGGTGGTCATGCATGCCGCCCATGTTTCCGACATCTTTGGGGTCATCGAGACTCAGCCTGGACACGAGGACGGACCGCTTTGTACGACCTTCCTGAAGAGGGAAGACCCGATCAAGGAGTAAGTCTGCTCGATGGAAGAAGGCTGATGGGAGTCGGAAATGGTGGATAGCGCATGGACTGCATGCGGCTGGGATCATTGTGTGAGTCGCTGTCCATACACGGGTGACAATGCCTGATATCGAGAGCAGGATCGACGCGGGGGCGCTACGAGCCATCACACGGAAGGAGTCGGGCGGAAGATTACTCCCTGCAGGAGTTGTACGTGTCGAGGGGGTGTTCGCTTCACATCAAGCAGTCCGGCTAGTCGTGCGGCGGAGACGGAAAATCGTCGAAAGAACGCTTAAAAGCGCCTCCTCAGCTCGATCCTCGAGCAATGAAACATCACCCGACCCATCCAGCCCTTCACTCGCGGGTGCCCAAATCCTCCATCCTATACCTCGGAATCGCCCTATCGATCTTCTGTCCGGAGCGATGACCGATATCATCATACAGCCAGACACGCCGAATCTCAAACCCGTCATGTCGCTGTCGTCGTCCATCGCCTCTCTCGACCCTCTCTCGCGTAGTGTTCCCCCTAGCCCGGCGCTCCATGCTATCACGGAACGGCTGGCTGCCAATAATATCAGTGCCAGTCCGCTAGCCCAGGAATTGAAAACGGTTCCTGAGGCTCAGGTATTGCGAGATCGCGGAGAGGCGGATGGTGATGAATGGGAGGAGGCGGAGATCGGGAAGGGTCTGGCGCAGTACAATTCCGTCGAGATCGACCGGATAAAAGGGATGAAGAGGTGAGTCCGGTTCTTGCCCTTTGAAGCGTTGGCACTGATGATGGGCAGTTCCCATATCGAGCAGGTCTTGGGGTACTCTGAGTCGGAGCATGTCGTTGACTCCATCACCTTCTTCTGAGCATGTTGCCCTGCATATGTCGTTTCAATTTCAAGCTATAATGACACGGATGAGATGGTTGTTGACCAGCCCCGCTCAAGCGCGTTGGTGGCGGCGGAGGTATTTTCAGGGAAAATATCTGGCTTTTCTCCGGTTTGCCCACGAAAGAAAGCATGAATGTTACGATATATCGTATAATGAGTGTCAAAGACCCAAGTAATCCTCATCTCTTCTTCCGTCCACCCTCTTTCCTCCGGCGCACCGGCTCCTCATCGCTCTCTGCCTCCTCCTCGACTGGTGGTAACGCCGACGTAGCTCTTCTCGCGGAATGTGACACGC
>JAABUP010002175.1_pt1 | contig 38996 bp, 44 predicted proteins | sample 5559201 | NCBI WGS metagenome assembly JAABUP01 (sample SAMN10711887, study PRJNA513373) | rock metagenome | isolation source: Antarctica rocks | place: Antarctica | reverse complement strand
TGCTAACAAAATACGCAATGTACAAGGTTGCACTTACAAAGAATGGCAGGAGAGCAGCCACAAAGGTGGTCAAGGCCAGGTAGATGACTCTGGTGATGAAGCGCTCTGAGATGTTGAAGATGGACCAGGTACCCTCCTGTTTGCGGCCCCAGGCTGTGTCCATGGTCTCATAAATGGGGCAGGCATAGATCTGCAGCACCACCCCAATAATAATAACAATTCTAATAACAATAATAATAATAATCACAACAACAATAACAACAATAATTATGACCCCCATCAGCATTTGAATATAATGCATGTGCATGACAATGCTGCTGTAAGAAAAATGGACAGAAATGCAATGCCCAAACACTAGAGTATACACTGTAACACCAGGGTTTATGCGTCAACACCAGGACTTACACTGTAACACTAGGGCATACACTGCAATACGAGGGCCTGTGCTTCAGGTAAGTGACTTACATGGAAAGAGACAACAATCTGAGCAGCTGCAGCGACGTATGCCAGGGCAATTGCCCACGTGGGTCCGCTGTTACTGTACAGGATATTGTACCCCACTTCGTTACCATAAGCCCAGTAGCCGATGAAACTGATGAGCAGGAAGGGCAAGGTACCGATGAGATACATCATGGGGAGGGTCTTGGTGATCATGTTGCGTCAGGCAGGTGCCCTCACTGTTGCCTGCACACATGTCCCTTGTCAGCACATTACTCAGCATATTACTCAGCACATTACTAATCCCCATTTTGAAGCAGTTCTCCTTTCCAAATCGTGCGACATCACATGTGAGTATGATTGTTTTTTATATTTGGCTCTTGGGCAAGTTTTTAGTCGTTTTTCCTCTCCAAAGGTGTCCAGGCATGCCTCAAAGAATTCAGGTGAGGACTTTGACTTGTCTACTGAGAACCTTGGTGATGAAAACTTGTGGCAAGGAATGAGAAATCAGGGCATTATGAGACCGCACACAAGATGACATGGGAGTCCAAAATGAGCATTTGTTGTTCATGGTCAGCAGACAGAGAAGCAGAACAAAAGAGCATGCAATAAGGTATGCCCTCTCTCATGTCATGCATCGAAAGGGTCAATGTCTATTGAGTACACTAGCACATGACTCCTGCATATCACAGCGTCGCTCCAATGTACAATCACCATCACCATGCACACTCCAAAGGCTCCAGACACAAGTCTGACGTGGACATTTGCAGAGCAAGGTATGCTGTGCTTACCTGGATTTCTGGCAGGATGACAGTGTTATAGGCAAAGGCCATTGTTCCCAGGGATCCCAAAGCATTGAAAGCTTTGTCAGCGCTGGTCCCCGCAATGCCGTAATCTTTTGGACCTGTCTCCATAGTCTCTGCATTGTAGTTGTTGCGCCCTGCACAATAATTTTGTGTAAGTAATTGTACAAACGTGGCCATGTCATTTTGTGTGTGACATATGCTTTGCGTTGTACTCTGCTTGGCCCAGATGCTACAGTAGATACACAAATGTTGCTGACACTACTTGTGCTCCTAATGTAGTCGCTGTCTGGCAACATTGTTGTGCATCCTTGTGATTTGGTCTTGGCAGCATATCTACACAAAGTCAAACAGCAAAGCTGCGAAGACAGCAATGACTGCACAGGGAGCACAAGCAATTTCAGCCAGACCAACCGAATGCAAAAGTCTTGCAAAGAAATTTACGAGATCATATTATGATTATGATTATGATTATAATTATATATATATATATATACTTAAACTACATCTGCCATGGAATGCAATCCTTCAGGGGCATGCAACAGCTTGAAGGAGACAAAGTGCAGCACTGCTGTGGTGGACTTGTGGTGGCCAGGAAAGAAGCGCACCGTCATGACATGATATTGCGATGGTGATGATGCTGAAAATGAGGACCAGAAGACAGCTGAGGGAGGACCAGACGCGCAGCAGATGCAGGTTGGGCACACTGACAGCGAAGAGGCCAATGATAGCACCAGCCACTACAATCCATTCTGCCAGGGAGAAATACTTTTCAGAGTCGTACAGCTCAAACACCCCCTGCACCACATGCGATGCATGTTGAATGACATCAAGTGCAAAAATATGTCAAAATGTGACAGCTGCCTCTTGTAACTATATGCCAAACATGCTGTTTTCCACAGTGCATCAAGGTGAACAAGGCAAACAGAAGACGGGTCAGTGCAACATTCAAGCTGTCTCCAACAATTCTGACCATGCATGTGCCGTGAAAGTGCCTGACATTTCGGGAAAAACACATGTTCGGTGCACGAACAAACAAACTTGACTCGGGTCAAACTCAGCTGAGTAAGAGACTGCCGCAGTTCCGCGCTGACAACGTTAAAAGGGAAAAGGTGTGCATAATTTGGAGTGACATGTTCATGGCCTGCCAGGGCAAATCACCTTGAGAGACTGACCAGCCAGGACCACTAGTCCAACATTGGCACAGAGTAGGTTGAGCCACTGGAGAATGAATGTTAGATAGTAGCCAAACTTGCCTGCATGGCACAACAGAAGCTGTTTGCCACAGACTCAAAGTGTCAATCATACAAGTACAGCAGCAAAGACTAGGCATTCAACACCAAGGCAGCTTCTGATAGCCTCATACGTGCTTGGGCAATGATTGAGAATGCTTGAGATGACAGAGCGCTTTGCACTTGCAGTGCAAATCAGCTGTGCAGGTTGATTGCATTGCAGCACAGCACAGCACAGCACAGCACAGCACAGCACAGCACAGCACAGCACAGCACAGCACAGCACGAGCACGAGCACAGAGCACGGAGCAGGCAGCAGCTCAGAGCCTCACCAAAAACACTTCCCGCCAAGTCCCTGAACCTGATGTTCCTGTGCCCTCCATAACCATGAAGGCGACAGAGGCAGCAGTTGCAATAGAAGGACAAGAAACCAAACAGGATGAAGAGGGTTGAGCCAGCACCCCATCCCAGGAATGCCATGATCAGATATGGGTACCCCAGGATGAAGGCGTTGTCCAGGGCAGCAATCATGTGCGCACCAACCTCCCATGGGGAATCTGCATCACATCAGGATTTGGTCTTTGACAAATGCCAAGGCATGTCATGCACTTTAGATGTGTGCTGCCATTGATGCTCATTTGCCGTCAAGCCAAGATCTGTAGAGGATTGCAGTACAACCAAGCCTGATGCATGGAAGGAAAAGTTGCAGTCATCACATAGTGCCTGTGTGTTCTACATTGCATCATTGAATAGCGTATCAGGTATCAAGCAACTGCATGTGGCATACCTTGACCCACAGCGTGAACAGTTGCTTTGGACACTGTTTCAGGCTCATACTTCCTATTTGCCTCTGGGTCGAGGCTGAAGTTCTTGGCTGAATGAGCTGAGTCGTTCATGTCTGTCCGTTGCATTGAGCGTGCTTACAGCTGAGCTATGAAGTGCTGCTGTAGGTTGACAACGTGAGTTACACAGCAGCATAAGAAATACCCGATGCTGTCATGACTCAGCATGTTGAATAACATACCAATATGACCTGACAGAGTACCAATGCTTGTGCGTCACAGCGTCATGTATAGAAGGACCTGCATGCAGGGCAGACAGCTTTGCTGGATATCGACTTGTATTTCAATACGTGCATCAGGTAGTACCGACAGATTTGGCGACGTGACATGGAACAGCCGACAAGCTGGCTAAATAACCAGCCTGTATGGTCTGAGCCGCTTTACTGAGATCAGAGACAGAAGCTGCTAAAGACTGCTCGTACGCAACACGCCAAGCAGCGCTTATCGGAATGATGCTGCGATGCGCACCTGGCGGTGAAATACAACCTCTCAACCAGCAGTCCGTGCGTGGTCTGTGCCGAAAATGTGTTGTCACGCCTTACGTACGTTTTGACAATGTATACGTTTAAGGTCAGCAAGACTGCCTTGCGTGTCAATTAGTGCAAGGTCAAGTGGGTGAACAACGACGATGTATCAAGCGACAGTATGAGATATGAAAGCTCAGGCAGTAGATACCGCGCTGCAAACGAGAGTGGTGCGACACGAAAAGGGTACAACCTCCTGAAGGCCTTTTTTGCATCCCATTACTCATGTTTTGCCAGCTCAAAATCTCTCTTTGGATGATTTGCTAAGGGCACGCGGTACGTGTGATCCGCTCAGCGTGGCAATGATCGCCGACAGTCTGCCGTCAAAACTGACGCAGTTGACTCTGCAGTCAGTCCCGGCATCCAGCCTGCTTACATAGCCACACGCTCGCGACATCATCTCATCACTCGTACCGTGCGGGCGAAAGTGACTGTGTGCGCGTCCCTGACGGTGTGTAGCCGTCTGGAAGCAGGACCGACTGCGATACAGTTTCCAAAGCTTTCGGATGGCACTGTCGGACGATGTTCGGCAATCGGTGCAGCGACAGGCGAGTACATTTTACACTTTGCCTTGCTTATCTCGGAAGTGACTTGCCTTCATGACACATACTTCTGTCGTTCACCTGCAGGTCGAGTTTTATTTTAGCGACAGCAACCTTCCCAGAGACAAGTTTCTGCGGGAGAAGATTGAGGAAGACCCGGAGGTCTGCAAACGTGCGCAAAGTGGTTGGACCATACCGCGTTACTAAGGAGCTAACCTATTCTGGTGTTCAGGGCTATGTTTCGATACCCCTACTTTGCTCCTTCAAGCGTATGAGCAATACATTGAAGCTCAATCATGGCACATCGGCTGCAGAGATCCCTGCTGAGCTGATATCCAAGGTATGCGCTAGTCTGGCCAGCACTGCATCAACTATCACCAGCACTTCCTTCATGGACACCTTACACTGCTTGCCTTCTGAACTACATTTGAGACTGCGTCCGTAGGTAGCAGAGGCACTGACAGCCTGTGACTCTCTGGCCATGAGTGATGATGGCAACAAAGTCAAGCGCAAAGCAGTACGTCTGCCTTTGGTCTTCTCTCTTCTGAACCCCTGCTGCTCTGTATGAAGTGACCTAATTTTAATCATTGAACAATCTGTACTGCTGCAGGCTTTGACATCACCAGAACAGCTAGTGAAGGATGTGAATGCACGCAGCTTATATGCCAGTCCCTTTCCTTACAATGTGACATTGGAGGAACTGACAGCCTTCTTCGAAAAGTATGGCAAGGTAGGCTGTTTCACAGTCTTTCAGATCACCTGCCGTTTCATTTCTGTAGCAATGGGTTGTCCTCTATTGCTAAACGCTGGTCAAGTTCTTTGAGTCACTAGTGTCAAATCATAGCCAGCAACTTTGTTCACAGGTCAACAGCGTCCGCATGAGGCGGCATATGACCAGCAAAGACTTCAAAGGCTCAATCTTTGTCGAATTTGAGAATCAAGAGACTGCAGAAAGGGTATGTTACATCGCAGCATGCTGTGATGCGGCACATTTGCAAGGCCTCCCAAATGCCTGCATTTTGTTCCTTGATATACATCACTGGGTTGCCGACGGTCAAGATCTCACTCGCAGTTCTTTGCATCTCAAACAGCACAGCTGTAGATTTGCAGCATGGCTGGGTTCATTTCAGTCGTGGTGGTGCTGTTGTTAGTGTGCCTAGTTCAATCTGAGCTGAGAATTGTCTGCAGGTCTTAGGGAACAGCATACAGCATGCAGGTGCTCCTCTGAAACTAGAAGCCAAGAACCCGTACATGCAGCGCAAGATTGATGAGAGAGGCTTGGCACCAAATTCAATCCAGAATGGTGGTGAGCAGGTGTGCTTCAACTCACCTGTACACTGTTTCGTCAACATGTTACAATGCAGACCCAGGTTGTAACCAGGCCCCTCCTTGCTGCAGCAAATCAGGCTTTTGAAACCATGATGGGCATTGTTTACACACATACAAGTACTTCCAATGATCATTGATGTTGTCTGTCCACGTCTGTCAGCTTGATCTGCATTCTGCTTTGTGAAAAGTCGTGCCTGGTGGTGTCCTTAGTATATGCCAGCAGCAACAACCCCAGATTCATCTAAGGGCACTGTTTGCTGCAGATCGACATAGAATCTTCACCCCCTCCAAACGAAGATGGTGCTGCCCCCCCTGGGCCACCCCTAGGAGCAGCAGGCCAACCCTCCACATCAAATGCACCAGCAGCAGCTGCAGCACCAGCTGCTGCACCAGCCGCTGCACCTGCTGCACCAGCAGCTGTGCCTGCAGCTGCGGCACCAGCAGCACCAGAACAGACAGCAGCAGAAGGGTCCTCTGATCAGCAGCAAGCCAATGGTGATGCTGAGGCTGAGGCAGATGCAGAGCAGCCTTCACAGGAAGACATGGTTGATGCTGCTGACGTGGACTTCATCCCAGGGACTGTGGTCCAGTTTGATCTTGACCCCGAGGATGTCCGAAACAGCAGCAACTTGCACTTCACAGGCATCCGGCCTGCCTTTGGAGGCAAGGAGGGAGGCATCAGACACTGTGAATACAAACCGGTGAGTCCCCATCTGCAAGCTGTGGTTGCGCCTGCTGCAGTGTGCCTGCTGCAGTGTGCCTGCTGCAGTGTGCCTGCTGCAGTGTGCCTGCTTTGCAATTGATGATCAGCCGACTTGTGGGTCTGAGCTCATTGTGGAACACTGCATTGCACTGATCAAACCTTGTCTAAACAATTGTACCCTCACATTGCTAGTACACTGTCACCTCTTGGGTTTACTACCTTGGCCGTCTGATGTACATCAGATCAGCTCGCGGCTCTTGCAACTAGCCAGCGGCATACACTCATGTGGCAAGTGCTGGCAGGGATCAACAACTGGGTATATACGCTTTGTAACACCAGAGCAAGCGACAGCTGGCTTGGCCCGGGCTGATGATGGCAAGCTGTCCATATGTGAGTGCTCTGCTGTGGTGAAGCTGCTGGAAGGGCAGGAGGAGGAAGAGTACTTCAAGAAGGTGAAAGCAAGCAGTCACTTTGGCAGTCACTTGAGAGCAGAACTGAGGGCATTAGTGCTTCAAGGCAGCCATTCATAGCATTGGCCAAGCATGTCTTGAACTCATGTGACAGTCGCTCCTGCGCAATCACAAATCGCAACACGTGAAATGTATATTTTAAACTTTGGAACAACGTTGGCTTTGTTATCCACTGGTACTGGCTTTCATTGGCTGTGGTTCTACAGGCAAATGAGCAAATCAAGGCAGCACAGCAGAGGGACGCAAATGGAGGAGGGTTCAGAGGGGGTCGTGATGGGGGCAGAGGTGGCCGAGGAGGTAGAGGTGGGTTCAGAGGCAGGGGAGGCCGTGGTAGATCCCCAAGGGGAGGCGGCAGGGGAGGTCGTGGCAGGGGCCAAAAGAGGGGGAACGAAGGGGGTGCTACTCAGGGCGCTTACAAGCTTGTGAAGAAAGACTGAAATGCTGCAGTTTAGGAGTCATGTTTTGTTAAATTAGATAGCTTGAATAGTGTGTGATTTGAGAACATTGTCTAGGTTCAGAAAGGCATTCTCGATTCACGCTTGGAAGTCTTTTGCCCCTTTTCTTGCCTTGCATATCATATCAAGTACAAATGCAAAGAGCTTGCCGTGCATATCACTGTAGTGTGTTTGTCTGAATGCTTTTGTGACAAGTCATTTGCTCGAGGGTAAGGCCCTGACACAAGACTTCAGATAGGTACTGACGTGCAGTAATCAGTGAAAAGCAGATGGTTTGCCTCATGCAGTACTTCCCAACAGCATTGACAGCATGTTTCGTATGCCTACAAAGTTTATTTTGAGTGCAATAGTCATGTCCAGCATCAATCCCTACGCAATACATGTTCAAACCAAACATACTTATAGAACACAGATAGACACTGGCCATACTGGCAGCAAAATTGGTCATCTGAACACTCACCAAAAACTGCGATCAGAAACAGTCGAATGATCATACAAAACCTACAACACCTGGACCTTGCACAGACTGCGCCTTAAGGAAAAGGTAAGACCATGCACACCCAATTGCAATAACTGAGATGAGCCAACAAAATAGGAATGGCACACCTCCAAGAATTGTTCCTAGCACTACAAGGCCTACATGTGGCAGCCAAGTCTTTGCAAGGCTTGCTGCCCCAATGAACCGCCCATGTATAAAGATAGCTGTAGCAATGTTGACAACATTCCAGTCCTTGTTATCGTAGCGTACTTGGTTGAGGAAATGTCCAACAAAGTTGTGACAGTTCTGTGATAGAAGAGAGTAAGGCTTCAGCTGGTACAAAGATGTACATGCTTGCAGCGCCTTATCCCAGTCTGCTGAAGTGCTTCTTGAGCTGGTCGAGCTGCCTATGCTATCCTCAGGAAACGAAGCCAGCTCTGGGTCAAGCACCCAATACTTAGTGGGGTTGCCAAAAGACAGCTGGTCCATGGCCACATAATACGGCCCAGCAAAGTCAAGGATGATCCCACTGCTGAGACAAATACCAACATGACCGACGAATGGTAGCAGCCATGTGATGACCGGTATTGGAGTCCATACGACGCAGAATGGAAAGCGCTTAGGTGGTGATATAACAGGCACGCGCGCCGTGTGCATCTGCTGCGAGCGGCCACAGAGAACACAAGCAGAGCAGACGCGAATAGCACTGTTGCGGCCGTTGGGTCAGGGTTGTGAAAGGCACCGATTGATCGCCTGCACTACTCGATATCGCAAGATCTGCTAAGACAGCACGTCTACCTGCCTCAAAGTATCGTCAATGTCAAGCACAGCATAGATACAGTGCCGTGTCCCTTCATTGTATACGTAGCACGTGCGCCAGACTACAGGCTGAATTTCAAGGCTTGAGGGCTGGGTTGAGGGGTCTCAAACGCGTTGAGGACGATTAGGTCAACTGCTATTTCTCCTTGGCTTGGCTTCGGAGCTAGAAAAGGCTTGGCTTCAAAGACGTAACGCTAGCCTTTCAAACAGTTGTCATCCATGACATCCACCCTGATGTGACATCCACCCTGATGTGATGGGTAACGCCCGCGCCATAAGTTAAACGTCCAGCTCTTCAGTCGTTGCCTTTGCCCTCGGCCTGTCAAATCAGTACGCAGCAGATTTTGCCACTCGTGGCCAAGCCTTCACGACTCCCTCATCTCCTGCCCAGCTTGTGTCTCTTCACCAGCGTGCAGTATGGTGAAAGTCTTTGTGACCGGCGGGACAGGATTTGTCGGGTCCAGACTGATCAGGCTCCTCGTCGCCGATGGTCACGAAGTCTCAGCTCTTTCTCGCAGGACAGGGACTGACTTAGACAAGCTGAATGTAAAGATCATCCTGGGGTCAGTGACCGATCTGGACTGCATCGCGTCTGCCGCGGCCGACTCAGAAGCTGTAATGCACTTGGCTTTTGGCCACGACTTCACTAAGTATCAGGAAGCAATCGAGCAAGACACAGCAGTTATCCAGACCGTCAATAAGGCACTGCAAGGTAGTGGCAAGCTTTTCGTGAGTACATGCACCACCTCGGTCATGGGCGATACGCAGCAGGACATAGTCAGAGAGACCGCACTTACAAGCCAAGGTCGAGGAGCTTCGGAGATTGCAGCGCTGGCAGTAAGCAAGGGCACTCTGCAAGGTGCATAGCGGTGTTGAGGACCTCCTCAAGATGTAGTCACATGTGCTGCAGGGTAATGACACTGGGCTTCGTGCTGTGGTCGTACGGCTTCCACCGTTTGTCTATGCCAGAGGTTTCTCCTTCTTCTACAACGTCATGTACAAGGCAGCTGAGAAGAACGGTTCAGCAAGCTACATTGGTGCAGGTGAGCAGTGCAGATCAGGTGAAGGCTCTTTGTCATTTGAACTGAGAAGAGTCTTGAATCATCCTGCATGGTGCCGCACTGCTGAGTATCATGCTGGTACTGCCCTGATCTGTCTGCAAGCTTCATCCTGCAATATGTCTGTTGCATGGTGAAGCTCACAGGATGAGGTAGTAGGCCATGGCTTTGCATTTGCATCACATTGTGCTTGCATAACTATAGCAACTCCAGGTCACGTTCAACCGCCCAAAGGCTGAAAGCTGCTTGACCACCTGGAGCCGGTATCAAAAGGTATCATAGACAATGTCAACTGCAGTCCTCCGACTCCCTTGGTCCCTTCTGCAGGTGACAATAAGATGTGTGCAGTTCATGTTGATGATGCTGCAAGAGCCTATGTGGCGTTGCTCACTCACAGTAGTGCTAAGGGCATCTACAATGTTGTTGGGGAAAATGGTGTGACAAGCAAGGACTTGGCAGAGATGATTGCATCTAAGCTGCATTGTGACACTAAAAGCATCACAAGAGAAGAGGCTGAGAAGCTGTTTGGCTTCGTCGTTGCAATGCGAACAGGCGCAAATAATCAAGCAGACGCCAGTAAGACACAGTATGAGCTAGACTGGAAGCCTCAGTATACCAGCATCAAAGCAGTCATCTGATCAAGCTTGCCTGGAATATATCAACCCTGCTGTTGTTCATTTGTACATGCTACATCAAGTTTGTCACAGCGTGACTATATCTGAAGTGATGTAGCATGCGTTGTGATTATTTGTTACATGCATTACATCCTTTTATGCGACAAGTGAATGTGATTGCCTCTCAAACCCAAGTTGAAGTAGTCATTGCCTAAGGTTTTCCAGCGCTTTGGCAGTCTACAGCTGTAAGCTTCAGTGCAATCATATTGTTAATATAGGAGTGCCTGTCATGATCATGCAGCGACCGCATTTTGTTTCTGCAAAGGCTGATCCAAGAGGACTGTACCAGCACAGTAGCTCACACCTGTCTGGAACCTCATGCCTGGTCTATTAGTACTAGTAACCACAGGCAGCATTACTTTTTGCAGCGCTGCGCAATTGCAAAGCTCTTGACTGAATACTTGCTTTCACCAGAACAGCTATGTACTTGTTTTGCATGTTGCCATGCACCTGCAGCTTGAGCATTTATCTGTGCTATTTTGCAGCCAGTACTTGAATTCCTCCTGAGCTGACAGCAGTTTTAGCTGCAGTTCCGGCAATCTGTTGTAATCATTTTACATATGTACAAGTAAGGCCTCTGTAGCTTTTACTTGGATTAATCAGGTGCTTACCTGTCATGCATGATATATCATATCACTAGGCATTCATTAGTAGTGTAGCAGAGAGAGAGAGAGAGAGAGAGAGTACAATGCTTTAGCCAGCCAGCAAGTCTGATCACATATAGAAGACGACAAAGGTCAAATGTGGAAAACATCAAGACAGTCTAGAACGAACTTGAAAACCTGCATATGATCTTGCTGCGCGAAAAAGGATCTCATGGTGTTTGTGTCCGTGGAAAACAAAGGAGCATACCGCTGCCTAACTGCCTGGAGAGCTGGACACTCAAAAATCATGTGCAATTCATCTGCAACAGCCACACTACCACAATGTGTGCAGACCCTATCAGCTCAGTTAGCACCACGAGTGAGCATAGCTGTTTGCGCGACTTCCATCGGACCCGCCTTACATAAAGCTGGCATTTCGTATCCCTTGATGTCATCTGTCTCAGCAGAGCTTCGCCGAGCTTCTGCAAGGATGCCGCCCCCATCTAATAAAAGGCGTGTGCGAAACTGCTAATAGATGTATCTCCAAAGCCTTCCAGCAGCCCTAGGGTGCGAACGCCGACATGATGCGCTGTGCCTTCTGTCTTCTGACCTTGATCATGATCGCCTTCGTTGCCGGTAATTGCGTTGACCACACTTTGATATGTATATGTTGAATGGCATCCTAGTCGAAGCTGTTTTGCCCTCATGACAGCTGCTCCTTCTGACGCTGCCGCTTCGGGCGAATCGCAACTCAAGCGGTGCTGTGCTTGCTCGACTGCAGTTCCCTCGTGTTTGGCTCAAGACGACCCTTATGACACGCCGTATCCGGCTAACTACACGGGCCCAGGTGCTGAACCCGTTCCCACGAGCGCCAGTGATGGCTGGCATTTCCCTCGACCGTTGTTCACGGCTCCGGATACATACCCGACAGCGGGCAGCGCTGGGCAAGGCTTTACTGCAGTGGCATGCGGGAACACTTACATGGGCTATCTTGTTTCATATCGCGTGTCTTACACGCCTGAAGGTTTGCAGGACTACGCAGTGCATCTGAGTTTGCTCACTCCATATCCAAACAACATAACAGGTACGGACCCAGCCAACCAGCTTACCCTAGCTTTCCCTTTCAAACCATCATTCTGCTTCTGCCTAGCATGTGCTCAATGAGCCTGAATGTCAGCGTGCCTTTTGCATTCTATAGTTGTTTGCCAAACAAGCTTCTGGAGTTGACCATTTGCAAGCTGCACTGTCTCTAACATGTACATTGTCATATCTACACCATCGATATGATCACAGCATGATCTCCAGCTTATCAGTAATTGCTGTTATCATGAGAGCTGCACTGCAACCAGCACTCAATTGGATTGAGGCAGAGCATGCAAGGATCCCCTTGTCTTGATCAAAACATGCCTGAGAGCTATAGCTATGTCAACTAGTACCAAAGGCTGTCAAGCATCCTCTTTCTTCTGTCACATGTGCACACCTCATGTACTGCTGCAGCTTGACAATGTCTGGCTTAGCCTTGCCTTTATTGCTCCTCAGGCACAGACAATGGCCCAACTCAGCAACTCTTCAGAGTTGCTGCTGATACGTGGCTGAACTTGAGGACAGGCTTTGTAGCTGGCCTCAACACCACACAGTCTGCTGGCAAAGTGTACACCTTCAATTCCTCCTTGGATGGTCAGGTAGCAAAAGAGTTAGTCAGAGCTGACTCAACGGTGTACAGTACGGTGCGTCTTTCATTTCTTGTGGTCTGCTGTCTTTGCCTGCTTTGGCATGTGTTTGTGTCCACATCTGTACAGATCTGTAGCATGTACTCGGACTCCTACACCTGTGGAATGTCTCCAAGTATCTGTACGATCATGAGCACAGTAATACGCACACCTTCAGCCAGCTCCTTTTAACTAGTCAAATGCTGTGAGCAGCTGCTGCTCTGGGCAAAGCAGCTTGCGCTCACTTTCTGGAGTATGCTTCTGGTTTCTCATCGACCGCATGGCGCTCTTAGAAGATTGTTCAGCTTCAGCTCATGCATGTTGTCTTGTGCTGTAGGTTCACAGTATCAGCAGGGATGCCTTCTTTGGTGTGAGCAGCAACAGCAATGGAGCCAATGGACTGACCTACTACCTGTACCCACCACCTGCCTACAACTCTGTGGAGGCTGAAGGTGAGCCTCAGACTGGATGTACTTTCAGTGCAGGCATCATCATGCCCTGTACATTCTGCCATTGAGATAGCCAAAGTGCAGCTGTGACTTGCTCCGGGCTGCCGCCTCTGGAGGCTCCCGTGATGACCGTTGAAAAGCGTTAATCTTTCTTTTCTTTTCATTTTTCTTCAGCTGTGACTTTGGCTTTTCTGTTGTCGCTGGGAAAGGTCTGCATTTCAATCTGCTATTCGATTGGCCTACACTGGGAGTGTTGAGAAATGGCTGCGCTGCTGTATCCTGGCTGCAAGAATCATTCCCACACCATGCACTTTGAGCCCAGGTCAAATCTGCTGAAGGTAGCCAATGAAAGCCTTGTTTTCTGAACATGTCTTATCTGTGCCAACTGAGACTACAGGATGACATGCAGTGCCAAATGCAAATCATGGTTGACTCACTCATTTCCAGTATACACAGCAAGTGGCTCAGGCTAAATGAGGTCCTGTTTGCTGACATGCAGGCTTGGCAGCAAACTCATACAACTGGATGCAGAATGTGGAGTCTCTGCGTTTCTACACAGGGCTCATTGCCATGCAAGGATCAAGAACAACTTCATGCACAACAGACACAAGGTAACGCTTTGTAAGGGATCCTGAAGAGGGACCCTGAACACCTTTGCTCTGCATTTGCACTGTGACTCACCCTATCAGTGCCACTATGGGCACCTCTCATGTGCATCAAGCTAATCTTTAGTTGTTGGTAGAATCTGGTACTGTCATTTGAGAGTGCCCAACACCCACAGCAAGGCATAAGCTGTGAGCTTTTCAGAGTCAAGCCAGACTCTTTATCCCCTGTCGACCTTGTGCATAGCAAAAACCTGCTTCTGGTGACACAGCACTTGACATTTTGATGCGTGTCACTTGATACATTGTTTTTTTTGACACTCGATACATCAATGCAGAGGCTGGTATGAGCTGGCACCATTGTTGGACTACCTCACTCTGATCTTGAAGACCGTCACAGTCAGCACAGACTTCTCTGAGTACTCTGCACAGTATCTGGGTCAGCTGAACACCACCTACGTGCAGACCAACCCTACAGTCTCACCACAGATCTATGTCACACTCAAGACCCCAAGCGTCTACATTCCAGTGAGTGCCTTGCTGCATGCCTGTTGTGGACAGTCTCACTTGCCATGCTGTGAGAGGCAGACTTAAGCTGACAACAAGATTCGTTCCCAACTGCCACTTGGGAATCTAACCCAATCATGAGTGCACCCCCTCCCCTCCCCCGCACCCCCTTGGCCACCCACCTGAGGTCGTCAGCTAGGTGCTTACTGATGACAAACATGCCCACACCAGCACACTAGCCTCTCAGCTGATGGCAAGCTGTTGTGAGCTGGTCTTTGCGTGCATGCATCTCATTTGCACTGTGAACGCTAGCAATACACACATGGCCATGCCATCAACCAATGGCATCTTTGAGTCAAAGCCCTGGCCTGTGTTTGCTCTGCAGTTTGACACCCCAATCCTGGATCCTGCCTTGGGCCTCACCGAGTCTGAGTGCATTGTGCGAGCCAAGAACTACACCCTGACTCAGGCCAACGTTCAGGGGACACCCCCTGCCAATGTATGGGATTACTGCTCCACTGGAGTGTGTAATTACACCATGGTAAATGGGACACAAGGCACATTTGTGAGCCCATATGCTGGCACACACCACCTCAATCTGTCAGATGGGCTACTCTGCTGCTGTGGACAGCAATGAATACGTGGAGCCTGCTTACATCACAGGCATTGGTCAGGGTACTGCTGGTGAGTCATCAGCAGCTTCTGTCTGTCTGTGCGTGTTGTGGTAGAGTGAAGTCAAAAAGGTGTTGGTATGTATGCCTGAGTATATGGCTGTCTGGTGGCCAGTCCATTGCTGTCCTGCTGCCCTGCCTGCCTGTTCATCGGCTTGCCTTTCCCCAGTTGCTTTGTTTGGTGAGTTCAACTGGCAAGTGCCTTGGAAGCCTATCTGTCGACTCGCCACGATTCTGGCTTGGATGCATGTGATCAAGTGCAGTCCTCCAGTCCTCCATTGAACACTCCCAATATGACTGGCCAGTGAATAGCAGCATAGAAAAATTATGATGTACAGGGCAATGGCTCTCTCAGTAATCTGTTATGGTACAGGGCGCTTCAACCCAGACAGGCCCTCCATCATTGCATTAACTGGCAGCGTCCAGACTAGTAACAGCAGCTTTGTGGGGAGTTTTGTGGTACAGTCAACTGGTGTTTATAATGCCATACCCCTCTCAGCTGGTGCTAGCAATGCATGAAGGCACTGAATCACTTACGAACTCAGGAATTCAATCGTGATTTGCTTCTGAATGAGCATGTAGGACCCTTAAGCTTTAGAGTGGGTGAACAAATGTGCTGAAGTGGTTACAATGCATGCCCCTTGAGTGAAGCAACAAACAGCAAAGGTTGCATTATTGTAGGATGGCCTGTAGGGCATATCATTTGACTTTTGCTAAAACGGATGTTGCATTTAAAATAGAGTAGCTGGTGACTGATAGCTGTGATCAAGTTCAGGCGTAGACATATATCTTTCACATCTAGACAGCACATTCTACCTCTTGTGATAATTGTCTCGTTGGTGTTGTTAGCTCTTTGGCTGCAAAACTGCATGGTCTCTGTGTGATGGTCTGTATGCAATTGCAATAAGCTCTGCAGCAGACTTGGCAGCTTTCACACACAGAGACAGTAAAGTGGTTACTCTGAGCTCGTGCAAATGACATGCATCAAGTATGGACTGCCTGTTGAACAAACTGCTGGGGTGCTGCAGCTGTGGTGTCCTCACACAGCATATGCATGGCCAAACTTGCCATGCTGCTGTTTGTAACATGCTCTCAAGTCATATGCCTAGCTGCAATCTTCGTGCTTGTGCAGAGTGCTGATGGTATCTACACACACACGACATTCAATGTGTGCCAAAAAGCATCACATTAGGTAATCATTGTAAGCATCCCATGTGTTCCAGCTCATGTCAGTTGCATGCAGCAAAAGGCCTGCAGCTGCAGGCTGCAGCTTGCCCTACCATCAAGTGTGACACCCAACAAGTACCCCACTCGTTATCAAGGCTCTGTTGAGGCAGAGGGCTCAATATAATTAGTGGGGATAGCAGTGGGGATTACTGTGGGATTGCAACATTGCAAACAAGTTGCAGCACCCTCAGCTTCCCAGCGACCTTGAAGACCTCCTGGTGGCGAGTGAACACATTGCATGAGTTTTGCAGTCATGTGTGCTTTCGGTCATTGTGTGATCCATTTTCACTGCCAGTGTGATGTAATCCTGCCAGATTGTGCATACCGTCACAGAGTCCGTGTGTACCGTCACAGAGTCCATGCGTAACATCACAAATTCGTGCGTGCCATCACATCGTTAGGTCAAGCCTGCCCATTGCATGGACCAGCGCTGGGTTTCCGACGCGTTGCATATTGCAGATGACGACCCATCCAAGCTTGGTGTATGATCATAGTTGACGCATGGGATCGGACCCCAGTTTTCGATCGCATCGCTGATCACTCACAAGCTTCAGGAGCCCGAGTTGTCGCAATTCGTTACAGCCATGATACTGCAATCTGAATTCCTGTTTACGCCATATGTCTAGCCAGTGAACCCCACGAGCCATGTACAAAAGGGATTTTGCAATTTTGCTGCTGTCAGCTTTTGCCATATATTTCAGCGTGCAACACGAAGGCCCTGTATCGTTTCGTCAAGCCTGGCAAGTCACAGCTTTGCAGCCAGTTTAGCTTTTCCGAAAGTCACTGTTGCTTCTGTCACACCATGCCGACTCTGCAGGTATCATCACCTTGATGACGATAGCCTGCTGGAAGCACACGATGTGCTATGTCCTCCTGTAGTGGTGCGCATTTGGCGCATGCACAATTTGATCTCACTGCAAGTCTGATGCTGCCATGCCTGCTCAAATCATGTTGGCACTACTTTGGCATGCTAAGGTCTGTAGCTGCAGGCAGACCTCAATGGGGATGGAACAGATGAGGTCCTGGTTTCAACTCATGGGACAACCATTCAGGCAAGCAACAGTCCTTCATGTCAAACAGGCGTCACATGAAGCCTTCATGTCCTTATGCCTCATACTTCTGCGGCAGCAATCGCTATCTCACACATAATGTGTCAACACATAAGTTGTCAGCATGTCAGCTGCAGTAAGAAAGACAGTTTAAACAATCATCATACAAGTATTTAGTGGTACAAATTATACATCAATGGGCACATGTACCATAGCCATGTGACACAGTGCCCTGTAATACAAACAAGTCATTCTCGGCATACAACACAGCGTACTTTGCTATCTCAAAATACAGATTCGAAAGAACAATGGTGTGCCGCAGGTTCTGTCATCAGGGCGAGGGGAGCAGATCAAGGGGGACTTTGCAGCTGCAGCAAAGATTGGAGAAGTGCATCTGGAGGCCAACTCCACTGTCAAGCTTGCAGGTGAACCACTCAAACTCTCACAGCTCACACTCAGCACTCGGCGCTCAAGTTCATGGCCGACCACTCTATGAGTGGCTGACTATGTCAGCGTCATGTCAACTTGTATGACCAATGCTGCATCTGCACCAAAGTAGGCACAGACACATCTCCCAATTCCTGCAATATACAGCTATGATCACACCCAACATCTGCAGTGACAGATTTGTGGACACTGAGACCCTTCATGTACTAGGTTTGCTTGTTGCAGAACTTGACAACATGCACAAGGGGTCCTTGATGCAGTCTGATGCATCTTTGTTCATGCGTTCACTGCACAAATTGCAGCCGATGCAGGCAAGCGTTGTTGCTGTTGCGATGTAGTACATTTACACGCCTCGTCCAGAGCGATGTGCAGATGCTTGTTGCAGCCGTGTCACAATGTCAAAAGCAGGTCGATCACTGCTGTAGTGCGGTGCATGCTGTTGCACTGGGATCATTATCGTTGCTTTTGTTGCCTGGTGTGACTGTGCACTGTGCTGTGGGCCACATAGGCGGATACACACACATATATCTCAGCATTTGAATAGACTGAAGCCACCACCATCTTTTATGCGGCACAGGATTGCATACAGTAGCCTTGGCAGCTGAGTACTGTAAAGCACCTCCTTCCTTATTTTCCTCGTTTGTTGTCTTCAACTGTGACGGCCAAAGAGTTGACAGCCAACTACCTTTATTGTCATGATGGGTTGTCTCATTGGTGTCTTTTCCCCTGATGACCTCATCACAATGCTAGTCAGTTTCCCCAGTCACAGCTTTTCTGACATCACCGCGCATTGCAGGAATGCACATAGTGGCACTGGCAGCTGGCTACATAGATGCACCTCCTGCTGAGCTAGTCATGGCTCCTCGCAAGCAAGTGCTTGTGGCTGTCACCTCCAATTGGCAAGTCCTCTGCCTTGACCACAACCTCAAGCTACGGTGGGAAACTACCATACTGGTGTGTAGCAACACCTGCAGAAAACATTAGGCGCCTTCATGTGACCCAAGGCTGCCTGACGTGCATTCACTTTGGAGTGAGGTCGTGCTGTTGACTCTGCAGTCTGGAGAATGCTTTTCAAGGCCCACTGAGAGTAAGCCGTCACGAACAGCAAGTAACCAGTCACATATAGCAACTGAACTTGGAGCACTGGTTCAAGTTCATTTGCTATATCTGAATTTGGAGCACTGGTTCAAGTTCATTTGCTATATCTGACTGTTTACTTGCTGCTTGTGACCGCTTACTCTCTGTACAGGGACAACGCAGTTGCAGCTTCCTGTCATGCATGGCTTTCATCAGGCATAACCTCTGCTCTGTTGTCTTGAGCAATAGATTTCTTTGCATGAGTCAACAGGATGCAACAACACCATGTTCTGTTTTGTTTATGAGTGCCTGGTCATGCCACCAGCTTGCATGTCAGCAAAGCTGCCTGCCTCTGGCCCCTTGCACACCTGATGTGTGGGCTATTATACACCTGATGTGTGGGCTGTTATACACCTGATGTGTGGGCTGTGTCTTCCAATGCAGGGGGGTGCACACCACAAACATGCCAGGGTGAGAGAGGTTGCCATACACATCAGCAACTACACCATGCGAAGGGAAGACCGCGGGTCTGTGGTGGTGGGTGGAAGCATTGAGATGGGAGACTTGACAGGTTGGCTCCATCCTCCTTCACTCACAGAGAGAAAACAAAAGAAAAGACTACGCCTTTCGGCGTCAACTTAATGAGAAGCCAAGTATTGTACTAGGCTGCCCAGGTTCACTCACAGACATATCCCTCTGCACAAAGCTTACTCTGTCATGCAGCAGCACAAGTGCTTGCATGGCAGCCTTTGTGCCATTCACAGCTGTACTTGCTGACCTGGACAGGCAAAACGCTTACTGCCCACAAGACTTTTACTGTCTTGCAAGGTATGCATGGCTGATGGATTGATGGTCATAACAACGAAATCTTACCCAAGTGGGAAAAACCTGCCGCCTGATCAGAGGCTGTTGTGAGCAGCAGCTTGAGGTTGGCATGGGTGTCATGCAGGGGAAGACCCCTTCTCTGATGAGCTGGATATTGAGAAGGAGTTAGTGCGCTTGCTGCACTCCGGCAAGAAGGAGGATGACCTTCAAGATCTGGACAGGTACTGCCTGACTGTCAATAGCAGCCAATCGTACTGTTCAAGAGAAAACCCATCAAGCCTTCATGGGAGCCTCCGACAAGGTGGCCCAGGCCAGAGCTATGGCTGTAGGTTGCGGTTGCAGTCATGTCAGAATACTGAACACATATACAATAAAGGGCTACAAGATATCAAAAGAGATAGTCAAATGTGTTTGCTATCCCAGAAGTTATCCAGATCTTCATCAAAGGCAGTCATCTGGTGCATGGCGCATCTGCTGCGTTGGCTGCTGCGTCGGCTGCTTGCTTTTTCATCAGCTTGTGGTGTTTCAGCTTGTTGAAATCAAGAGTCGCACTGCAACTGCATCGGTGCTTGCTGGAGTACCGTATTGCACCAAAGTGACTATTGACATCCTCATACACATAGTCTTTGCAGCACAGTATGGGTGTGAACAGCTTGAAGGAAGGGACGTAAGCCTGAATGAAGAGGATGACCTGCGTAAGCTTGTGTTGCCCCACCAGAGATGCAAATCAAAGTGTATGCAAGTAGAACTGTGGACGATGTCCAGTATAGTAGCAGTCAAAACGTTATGATGCTGGTTGGTGTATGTCCTGAGGATGGTACATGCAACCTGGAGCAACTCCAACAACACCAACCTTTGCACAGAGAGCCAACCTAACAGTAAGATCATTCTATTGTAAGATCATGACACATGACTCAGCCAACGCATGCTATCCGTGCAGGGGTACTGACACAAAGGGAGTGGACATCTCCCGCCATTTCTCCATGTATGCCTTTGACGGCGGCACAGGCAACCTGAGGTGGAAGCATGAAGGCGAAGACTTCCACAAGGATGCAGCTGAGCTTCAGGATAGGACTGTACCACAGCATAACCACAGGCTGGATGCTGAGCATCTTGGTGGGCGCCACTATGGAGAAGCCTCATGCAGAGACTTCAGAGAGTCTGTCCTTGCAGCTATGCCACACAGGTACAATGCATACCTGCAGAAGCAGGGTTGGTCACAAGCCCACTAGATGGTTGTTCAGGCTGTGATTTTGCACATCGTGGCGTGGTTGCCAGACTGCCTATATCAATGCCAAGCAAAACTTGCCATAAATTTGACTGTCAGGCATGACTACTCAGAGTGAAGTCAGTTCAAGCTGAGTCAGGGCCCAGTAGGCCTTCATTGTTTGGTCTAAATGCGTGTCGTCACTTGCAGTAGTCTCCTGTGGGTATTTCCTGCACACCCTTGGCTCCTGTTTTCTGACGCTTTGTCCTGTCTTTCAAAAGGTGCTGAACCTGCCTTTTTAGCTATCTTGAATACTGGAACTGATTGCTTTTTGTTGGTTGTGCAGCTGGGAACACAGGCATGACACAAGCCTAGAGCCTGCACACTTCTTCAGACACCGCAGCTCAACTGGAGCCAAAAAACAGTATCTGTCATCCCCTGGACCAACCCCCAGGGCATCACCCCAGCAGGCAGGGGGGTCAAGGCCTAGGGAGGTTGCGGAGCATCACCGGGGCATTGACAAGAGCAATCCAGTGACAGCTGCTTTGGGCAAGGTCTGATTGATGTGATGTGCTGTGCTGTGCTGTGCTGTGCTGTGCTGTGCTGTGCTGTGCTGTGCTGTGCTGTGCTGTGCTGTGCTGTGCTGTGCTGTGCTTGCTTTGCACTGTTTTTTTGCTTTCTGCACAGCCCAGTCCAGTTCAGCCCAGTAAGTCAAATCAAGCTGGCCTCCGTATGCCTGAGGTGCATCTCAAACAATGACATCATGAATCACAAGTTGCTCACAAGCCGCAACAATTGCAAGCTCTGATGTACTATCTGATTCTTGTGCATCTCTGACTGGTACCGTTGACTGGCACAGGCAACAGCCATCATGACAGGTACTCAGACAGAGTCCTTCGATGCTGAGCCAAATGTGTTTGTGGCTCACTTGAGAGATGGCCTAGAGGTCGTCAGCCTGCACACAGGCCGAACCATCTGCAAGCTGCATTTGGCCAGTCCTGGTCTCCATCTAGACCTAAATGGAGATGGTGTCTTGGACCACATACAAGCTGCAGGTACTTGGCAGACCTCCTGCATTGCACTCACATACATCTCTCACTTGAGCCGTGTCTGCAAGCACTAGGTCTGCATGCATACATGCTTGCGAACCCGTTTGCTGTGACAGGCTTGTACTTGCAGGCCAACATCAAAGTTCAATGCTTCTGGCAAGGTACTACATGCTCACACGTTGGGCCGTCGAGCCGGCTTGATTGTCTATATGCATGGTGCATCTACTCCTGGTGATGTTCAATGTGGTGTTGGTTGGTTTGCCTGTGCCCTTCAAGTGTCTGGTGCAAACAGCTTGTTGTACGGTTGCATAGCATCAGATGAACAGCTTTTGTGAGCAGGGGGTAAGGAGACAGATGCTCTGTACAGCAGGACAGGCCACAAGCACCATCAGAGGTGTTGGGGCACCGTGACATCAGGGGTACCCCCCAACATCCCTCTCTTCAATGGCTCTATCTGCAGGTAATCAACTGAGGCTATGGTGTGTGACTGCACACATGACATACTCACATGATGCACTTCATAGCGCCTGTCACGGGTGTCAACAAAGCCAGCTGTAATTACATTGCTCATCTGTGACTTTACCTCTATACTGGCTTCATCAGCTTGACTGAATTTTGAGGATTAGGAGACTGCAAGTTGTTTGGCAGCCAAACCTTGGTTGCTTTTGCAGCCTCTGCTCTCTGAAAGGACTTCCTGTTGTAAAGCAGCTTTGCATTTCCTGTTTGTGACACACCTCATGTGCCTGCATCCAGATCCAGGTGCCATCCTAATGTTGTCCCATCAATCTGCAGATGTTCAAATGGGCAATTTGTCGTTGTCCTCAATGCAGCTGTTACAACAGCACATCTTACTACCATCATGCGTGCATTGAATTCTTCATGGCAAGCACAGGTACAATGCAATAGTTGGTTTGCCCTTTGGAGGCAGCAACATGGGAGGCTCTGCACCCCCACTGGAAGTAGCCACCCCTGCAGTGCTGCCACAGCCCCCCCAGAGGAGTGACATGGGTCACCATGAGGCTGGGAATCTAGCTGTCTTCCTGAACAGCAGAGGAGAAGTCACGGCGTATAGTGCTACTGGACGTAAGCTCTGGCAGGTATGGGTTGCTTGATCAGTAGGTTGTGTTCCCTGAAATGTTGGCCATCTTCTGCTTGGCCACAAAGCATTGAGCACACACAACAAAGCACAGTGAAATTCCAGCTTATGATCTGCCAGGTATGAGATTTCATTATCAAGATACACACTTTCAGCATGCTGATACTACATGCATGCTGTCTATGCTCCGACTGAACCCAGTCAGCAATACGCAGAACAGCACAGCTTCTGAGCCCCATTTTGTCTCACCATGAGACACCAGATTATGTTTTCTAGCAACAGATCAAAGGTCAAGTGCACTTTTGGTGATGATCACAAGCCTGAGCTGAGTGTGTGTTACATTGCAGAATGCACATGGCTTGACCTGGAGTAATCAGCATAGGCAGGGCCAGGGTCAGCAAGTGACCCCTACTCTAATGGCGCTGCAGCTGAGGGCTGATGGGAGCGGGCCCCATGTGCTCTTGGCTGCAGGCTCACACACAGCCATCATCCTGTCCCCTCAGGGGCATACGCTGGACCTCCTGACGCTGCCAGTAAGTTTGCTTTCTGCTTGCCTTTGGCTTGTATGGCTTGTACAGCTTGCATACTAAAACTTGCATTCTTGAGCCTTCATGCGTTCACAGCTGCTGATGCTGAGTCACAGTGTGTGCGTACTGATTACACGGAAGGTGCCTCTGTGTAGGCTGTCCCTTGGGTAAGTATGCTTTGCATTTTGTTAGCTAGTGTCTAGCTACCTTGTAAGTAACTTGGCCTGCTTTGAGCATCACCTTTTGTAGCTTTCAGCATGCAATTCTGACTGGCAGAGGTACTGTATGCTGATAACACATGATAGCCCACGGTGACTTTGTCTGTGCAGGCAACACCAGCTATTCCTTTGCAAGTTGTAGATTTTGATGGGGACGGCAACAGTGACATCATCTTGCTGTCCAGAGATGGGGTCTATGCCTTTGTGCAAGTCAGGCATATAGGCGGATTGCCTTTCACTACCCTCATAGGGATCTTACTAATAGCAATGGCAGCTGTTTACTTTACCCAAGTACAGCCTCAAGCCAAGAGGCAAGGAGGCAAGAAGGGTCGTAGCACTGATCGTGTCGACTAACAAGCGCACATCTCACTGGCTTTGCCCTAGCACACTTTCAGCTGGATGATTCGAGTGTGTAATGGAGCTGAGTATGGTATATCAAACAAGATATCTGCAAGATTGCATGTAATCTGCAGCAGCCTTACCATTTACCCAGATCACTTGGTTTCGGAGCACACATGTTTGAAGACGCCATCCAAATTGCGGCAGGGTAGCTCCGATTAAGCCTGCTGCACTGACGGGGCCTGCGGTATTGTAGCAATGCTCCTGCAAAGGCCAAGGCTTGCTCAGTGTCATTTGTACGGAAGTCACCGACAGCAACCTGACTTGAGCCGGGTCACCCGAGCTCGCCGAAATCCTGGCTGCAAAAGCTCGCTCACGACCGTGATAGATCCCGCCCAAACCTTGGAGGAACCAGTTGGAGTCAGCAGTCAGGTTGAGCGCGAGTTCCTCGCCAAGTCGCAACTGAAACCAACCAGCCCAGCAGCTACTGATATGGGCTCAACAGTTCAAGTCCCTCGCAACAAGGTGCTCACAACGACCATGATCGCTCACGCCACCAACAAGGACGTCAATCAGGTATCTAGAGCAGCTCAAACGCTGCAGGACGTACAATTCGTAGCAGTCGTCCTAAACCAGGTGAAATGCAGGTTTCGGAACCACATACACTGTCTCTGCAAAGAGTTGCATATCAGGGAGTCCCAGGAGCATACAGCGAAAGCGCAGCTCGCAAGGCCAGCCCAAACGCAGAACCCCTACCATGTGAGCAGTTCGAAGTAGCATTTCAGGCCCTGTCGCAGTGGGTGGCAGACACAGCAGTGTTGCCTATTGAGAACAGCTTAGGAGGCAGCATACACACAGTCTACGACCTCCTGCTGCGATATAGACTCCACATCATAGGGGAGGTCTCTGTGGAGGTCAACCACTGTCTTATGGTACTCCCTGGGGTGAAGAAAAGTGAAGTCAGAAGGGTGATGAGTCATCCGCAGGCACTGGCACAAGTTGACAATTACCTTAGGAATAGCTTGCCAGGCGCAACCAAGGAAGCTGTTGATGACACAGCTGGTGCTGCTCAAACAATAGCTCAACAGGGCTGGAGGTGAACCCCCCCCCCCCCTCTCCCCTCCACCCCTTGTTGAGGCAGATTGCTTTGCTTGGTTGTTCTGCTACGTGTGCACTCAGGAACAAGGCTGCGCTGAATGCAGTCCTGGGCTTGGATGAACAGCTATGCTGTAACACTTTGTTCTTGACTGTGCTGCCTGCTTGTCATGCTCACCATGCTTTGTTACATGGTGCATGTGTGCGTCATCCTGCACAAATGAAGCATTGAGCGAAGTATGTGTGCACATGCTTTGCTCTGTATACACATGTTTTGAGTCTGGGTGATAGTTGAGTTGTATGAACCTTGAGCATGCATGCTGCAGGGATGCAGCTGCAGTAGCTAGCCGCAGAGCAGCTGAGCTTTACGGCCTAGAAATTCTCGAAGATGGCATACAGGATATGGAGAACAACATCACACGCTTCATTCAGCTGTCCCGAGACCCGTTGGTGTCAACACAACCAGAAGCTGGCTTGTGCAAAACCTCCATTGTGTTTGCCCCAAAGCAACTGGGGCCTGGTCAGCTGTTCAGAGCCCTCTCTGTGTTTGCTCTGCGGGATATTGACATGTCAAAGATTGAGTCACGGCCAATGAGGGACAACCCTATTGTATCATCAGACACCCAGGCAAAGAAGTACAACTACCTGTTCTACATTGATTTTGTGGGCACACTGGCGGACCAAAAGTGTCAGAATGCTCTGCGGCATCTGCAAGAGATTGCAAGTTTCATGAGAGTCCTTGGCAGTTACCCCATGGACAAGGAGTTCCAGAAACCGCCTGAAGTGTAATTCTTCCATCACTGGCAAACATTCCCTGATGCAAGTGTTCTGCGAACAGTATGCACGACTACTCATTGCCATACCTTACTCAGACAAGGGTACTCAGACAAGGGCCAAATCTTCTACCCAAAATGACATTGACAATTTGACAGCTTGAAATTTGTTTTGAACATCTGGTTTTGCCAACTTTACTAAGGTTATTTATGTGCAGGCATGCTTGATGCATCTGATTCAATCATGATGGTATGCTTGCAGTCATTACACGTGTACAAGGCTGCCACACTGGCTCCCATGTTGACATTGAATGACTTTGCATAGCACAAAGGGCTATTGAACCGTCAATAATGCTAGGGTATTTGGCTCCACTGGAGAGCCCTTTGGTTGGTCATGTCAAAACGTCAATGGCAAATTTGAGAACAGGTAAGTCATTTTGCATAGTCCATGTCAAGTCAATAGCTCTTTGCATGCCATGTCTGTGAAACTGAGGAGGGGGGTGAAAATTGCAACATTCGGCAGCAGAGGTGAACGGGGAGTTGAGCCACTCTGCTGTTGTGTTGCTGATGAGCAGACCTCAAGTGTCGAACTACTTCACTTTACTGAGGTATGCATCAGTGCGAGTGTCAACCATGATCTTCTGCCCCTGAGCAATAAACAAAGGTACCTGCACAGCACAAAGACCCTTAAGTAGTAGTGGTAGACAGAAGAGTATTAGTAGACAACAAAGTGTAAGTAGACAGTAAAAGAGGTAAGTAGTATTCCTTGGTAGATTGGATCTCGGATACACGTCCCCAAGGATACACTGATTTGCAGAGCCTGGTGAAGTAAGTAGTATCATCAGCTGTGCAACGCCTTGTGGGTGGAGTCTCAGCTGCAAAGCAAAAGACTCAGGTGGCTTGGTCATACTTTCAGGATGTCTGATTGTAAATTGCCTAAGAAGCTTTTGTTTGGTGAAGTCAAGGGGCCCAGCCCACCTGGTCGCCCTAAGTCCATTTTCAACAATATTGCATGATGTGACTGTGAACACTGTCGTATTGATAGGCTGTCTAGGGGTGCATGAACAGGATGCTCTGGAGAGACAACACTTCCCCCACACATGCCTAGCACATCATGAGCCAGGACACTGAAAACATATGAGTTCTTTTGTGTCAGCTGTCCATATGCAGGTGGAGCAAAATTTGCTAGTAGCTGTGAAGCCACATGCCATATGCCACATCTTAGCTTGTGCTTGCCTGGCTGCACTTATCAGGACTGAGCGCTAGCTCCCAAACACACGAACAGCTAAGAAGGTTTGCACACTCAGTGATATGACAAATCAGAGAGCAGAGGGCCAGCAGCGACACTGAGGCTGACCTGAATGACAGCTCCTGTCTCCAGGGTAGCTGCCTTTGTACCACCAGACACTGTGTTGCCTTTCACCCCAGGAGCCGTCTCAGTCACTTCTAGCGTCAACTGGTTTGGGACATCGACGCTAATGACCTGCATGCGATAGGCAACTTTGCTTCTACGGCCGGTGCTTGGTCATGAAGTCTGGTGGTGATTTGGAGTTAGCAATTAGTTGCTGCAGTTAGGCTATGTGTTCCGATTACTGTACTGCTGGTCAGGATGACTGTGCAAAAGCAAGGAGACTCATTACACTGTTGCATTGCTGCTCTCTAGCATGCAAATGAAACTTGGCAGGCATGCAGGGGCATGCATGATGACACAGCAGAGCATGAATGCCTCACCTTGTCGTTCCAGACAATGAGAGCAACCTGCAAGCCCTCTTTCATGTACTTGGCCCAGGTTTCGTCCCGTACTATTCTAGTTTCCTCGTATGTGTTCATGTCCATAAAGACATACTGCATATGCATCATAGGTCATACTTTCTGCACAAAGCTGCTTTTTTTTGAACTTTTTCTGAAAGCGTGAACATGACTCAGTAACATAGACAATTTGTCATGCGCTCATGCTGCATGCACAGCACTTTTACCAAGAAGCAATACAAGACGCTGCATGCAGCAGTAGGCTGACCTCAGCGCCATCGGCGTATGTAAACTGGCTGTCTTTTTTTTCAACTGTCGCAGATGCAACTGTCTCCCCAGCTCGAAATGTTTTGTCTATTGTATTGCTGGTAATAGAGTTCTTTAGCTTTGTTCGCACAAAGGCAGCGCCTTTACCAGGCTTCACATGCAAGTGTTCTGCAGGACAGAGGAGCACCTGTGAGCTCTGCATGCTACGTGCCAAGTTTGTAATTGGACTGTATTGTTCTGAGCTGCACGACAACAGCAGTGGCTGGCAGATTTACCCATGACACGATATGGAGCACCATCCATTTCTATCATTGTGCCAGGCCGAAAGTCATTGGACGAAATGTTTCCCGCAGCTCGTGTCTGACATGCTCCCCTGCGATGCTGTATCTGCAGCAGCCTGGAAGTTTCAGGGACAGCAGGCTTGCACGTCACTGCGGGTCAGCCTTGAGGGCAGGAAATTGTAAGCTTACTCTCAGCGGCCGTCTGGCAAACAATGCTTGTCCTCCTATGCGATGGCAGCTACTACAGTGGCCAGAACAGCTGCAAAGAGAAGTCAAAGTCAAACGCTGTGGGCCGAAAAAGCTGTAGAAGACCGCCATGGAACCCACCTGGACGGCAAAATGGTCCGTCCGGACACTGGCATCGTCGTCTGCGACATCGTCACAAACCTATACCAGCAACAGTTGCCGACATGTATGCTTTGACCGCTTTCAGGCTGAGCACTGACGAGATCACCGCCCCTGCATAATCCTGTGACTAAGCCAACCAGCCCCAAATGCCCTTGTAGTGATAAATGGTGGTAAATGCCCTTGTAGTGATCGCTCCTCTGCAGTAGGGATACTACCCATCACTCGGCGGCAGCGAAGGTGCAGTGGGCATTTCAAACTCGCAGAGGACCCGGTCAACACTTGGCAGCTTCAAGGAGAGCGTGGTGTCACGACCTGATGGTCCTATGCTTCAAACCGGCACGGAAGGCTCATCAATAGGTCGATCGATCGATGAGCCTTCCGTGCCGATTTGAAGCATAGGAATATCTGGGGCATCACCATTCACACCCACCGAGCTGCAGAGGGCAAACTTAAGGACGGCCGACAGGACGGATGCGTGTGCATCAGCATCGCCAAAGATAGCGGCTAACAGATCTGTTCCTGGGGACGAGCCTGTTCAGGGCGGCGTTGGGGGGGCAAAAGGTGTTGGATTGTCTACTCCCAGTCAGCAGGTCAGCTAGATCTGCGATGCACCAGTGATCAGCTCAGCTGACTTGCAAGCCTTGGTGCAGTCCAAAAGCAGGAGTCTTGACTTGGTTGTTGTCGGATATAGCCTGTCAAGCTGCTGGCTGAAGATCTCTTTGTTGGAGGCTGCTGCTAGGTTGGACAATCAGGAGGAGGCCGAGGATGGCCTTGCACCGCCTCCTCCTGCTGTCCAACCTAGTAGCAGCCTCCCCCAAAGAAGGTCGTCACACAAGCAGCACAGAGAAGGAGGACTGCTGACGAGCAGGCTAGGGAGGACAGGTTTCATCAGAACCTGGCGCATCCTAAAACATTTCCTCCCGGTTGTCTGCCTCAGCCAGAGCCCCCTGACTCAAGTCTCCACCCACATGACTCACACTATCATCTGTCAGTGCAGCAAATGTGTTGCAGCACTGGCAGATGGTAGTGTGAGTCATGTGGGTGAAGAATAGAGTCAGGGACCTCTGAATGAGGCAGACAACAGGGAGGAACCTGGGCAGCATTCTGTTGCCAGCTCTGAGAACAGGTTGGTGCCTCTTTCATGCCTTGTTGCTGCCTATTTGTACTGCTCAGGTGAAAGCACCTGACAAGCATGGCAACAATCCTCTGTTTGTTGGATGACATTTCTTTGGTCCTCATTGAGCCTGTGTTCTGCTGGATGTTGGCTGCCATCCATTGCCCTGACCTGCACCCTTGTGCAATTGATTGTGCTTGTGAAGCTGGCAGCTGAAACTGTGTCTTTCTAATGTGCAGGCAGAGCAGTGCCGGCTTGCGCTGCCCCAATTCCAGAGACCATCTTGGTCCGGGGAAACAACTGCCTGCTCCCAAAATACAGTCGCCTGCCTGGCGATGTCTGTTGCCATCCCTGTGCTGGCAGGCGTCTGCATTTTGGAGCAGGCCTGCTGTTGGGCTCCCAGATCATGGGGAGAGTCAGCATAGGCAGGACCAGCACGCTGAGCTGGTAAGCCTCTACCACTTGCATTTTAGTCGTTTGTGCTCAACACATCGAATGACACACTGTCAGTTCAATGTTGTATATTTTGGTGCACACATGTATGTGTTCTAGCATGTCTGCAGTTGCGGATGGTGCCTTCATTCCAAAGCACCTGGGCACGAATGCTAGTTGGCAACCATTCTGCATACCACTAAGAAAACCATGCTGCATGCCTGGGCAATGTGGTGCGCCCAGACACACAGCATTTGTACATCACCTGCTTTGTAGTTGCTTCAGATGTTAGCCACAGTGTGGTCATGAATGGCTAGTCAATGATGGGCGCAATTTCGCATGATGTTTTCTTTTGCAACAGCAGGTGGGGCTGAGATATGTGTTGCCTTCTTGTGGATTGTAGTCTCGCTCTGCAGCAGCAAGGAGAGTCGGATATGTGTTAAAACTGTGGCTTAAAGACTGGTACAGTAGCAGAGATGTGTTGGACATCAGATGTGGGCATCAGGTAGTGTAGGGCTGAGCATCTTACACCGTGCCTAAGTTTGGGAGCACTGCTCTGTGCGTCTTTGAACCCGCATATCTGCGGCTTCTGACTCAGCTCGCACAAACGTCACTCACCACTACTAGGCTGCTGCGTGACCATGTCTTCTGAACACTCATAATTGTGCCTGTTGTGTCCTCTAGACTTCATCTGATGACACTTTTCACGTTACTCAGGCTGCTTCACTTGATTGGTAGGCCATGGCACGCAGAATATCAATAGTAGTCATAACTAAATAGTAATTAAAACGCTTTCCAGCTCATGATGAGCTACGTACATGCAGGACAAGTTTTGTTTCTTCATAGCAGCCTGTCTTGTGCATAACATCAATGCAGGAACGGTTTTCAAATGGCATGCAGGGCAGCAAGAGCCAGCATGGTCAAGAGATTTGCCCCGCAAGTGGTTGCTCAGCAGATCATTGCTGAGTTCTGGCGCATGGAAAAGGAGAGGGCTCAAAGGCAAGGCCCAGCAGCATGAAGCCTGGACAGGATGCAATGCAGGAGAAGGCATGGTGACAAATAGCTGGTTGTGTACCAATAGCTGCTGTTTTCGACTACCATTAGTGTGGGCATAATGCTACACACACAACTCTAAGGATGATGTCTCAAGCTTGTGCACACCTTCCTGCTGTGGCTGGCATTTGACCATTAGTTTTTGTACTGCCTCTCTGTTCTCTGCTGCTGAATTTCAAAATAGCTTGCCAGGCGCCCATAGGTCTGACCATGTGACTCACCAGGTCACGCCATGTCTGCTAAGAAACTGACAGTGCTTTAAGGAAATCAACACGATCCAAAACAAAACGATCCTGCATGTGATCCTGTTGCCCAAAGAAGTCTCAATAAACTCTTGCAAGAACACACAGTGTCAGCATTGGTGGTAACAGAGCAGCAGTGCCTTGCCGAAGTGACTCAAGAACTGAACGTCCATCAACTCACTCACAATAGGCAGAAGATGAAACCCTACCACCACTAGGTCCTGACCACATTACTCCATCTGCGACACGATCGAAGCCGCCACCTGGACCTATCCATTACGTTACACGTGTATGCTAAGCGCACGTGCACTGCGCAAAACGCCAGCAAAAAAGAGGTGCATAAGGCAAAGAAGCACCTTGCCCCTCACAGCATCCGTCTTCAAGTCGTCCTTCAGCATGGATACCAGCAATAAAATACGCGTCGTTGATCAGGACCCCTTGCGCATCAAAAGAATAGACTCTGGCGGCGTGAGGGACCCTTCAGACCCCACGCACTATCCAAAACTCGGAGGCATCGAAGGGGCGGTGGGCCCTGCATCTTCACCGAGGACCCTGTCAACCCATGGCAGTTTCAAGGAGACTTTGATGTCACGACCTGCCATTCCTGATCACCAAACCGGCGCCGGCATGGAAGGCTCACCTGCGGCATCGCCATCATATGATGCATCCTCACCAACCGAACTGCAGAGGACAAGGACGACGGCCGACCAGACAGACGCGCTAGCAACAGGTTCTCCACGGATAGCGGCCAGTAGATATGTTCAGGGGGACGAGCCGGGTCAGGGCGGCGTTGGCGGGGCCGGATATGGTGGATCGTCTGCTCCTAGTCAGCAGGTCATGACCTGATCAGCTACTTCTGCGCTGCACCAGTGATAAGCTCAGCTGACTTGCATGCCTTAGTGCATTCCAAAAGCAGGAGTCTTGGCTTGGTTGTTGTTCTGGGATATAGCCTGTCAAGATGTTGGCTGACGATCTCTTTCTTGCAGGTTGCTGCTGGGTTGGACAACAAGGAGGATGGCTTTGCACCACCTTCACCACGGAAGGTTGTAACACGAGCAGCACAGAGAAGGCGGACTGCTGACGAGCAGGCAAGGGAGGAAAAGTTCTATCAGGACCTTTCGCATCCCAACACCTTTGCGGCACTGGTGGATGATAGTGCAAGTCATCTGGAGGACGAGTTGAGTCAGGGACCTCTGGCTGAGGCGGACAACAAGGAGGAGCCTGGGAAGGGTTCTGACAGGTTGGTGCCTCTTTCACGCCTAAATGCTGCCTATCCGTCTGCATACTCAGGTGAAAGTCCTTGACACGATTGGCAACAATCCTCTCGTGTGTTGCATGACATTGCTTTGGTCCTCATTGAGCCTGTGTTCTGTAAGACCATGCTGGCTGCAGCTGTATCCTTTGCCTGTGTGACACTGACTGCCCAGACCCCTGACACATGCTCAGTGAGGGTAGAGGGTGAGTCCAGCAATTTGCACCTCAAGCACATGCACTCTCGAGCAACACCACCCCCATGCTTTTGCCACAGCTGTATCCTAGCATATGCCATCAACATTACAAAAAAAGCCTGACTGCTGCCTCTGTTTGCATGGAATGTTTTGCACCCTTGCATGGATTTTGGCTGCCATCCATTGCCGTGACCTGCACCCTTGTGCAATGGATTGGGCTTGTGAAGCTGGCAGCTGAAACTGCGCCTTTTCAATTTGCAGGCAGAGCGCTGGCTCGCGCCGCCCCAACTCCGGAGACCATGCTGGTCCCGGGACCAAGTGCTTGGTGATGGCTGTTGCCATCCCAGTGCTGGCAGGCGCCTGCATTATGGGAGCAGGCCTGCTCTTGGGCTCCCACATCATGGGGAGAGTTGGCAAAGGCAGGGCCAGCATGCTGAGCTGGTAAGCCTCTACAACTTGCATTCTTGTCGTTTGTGCTCAACACATCAAATGACACACTGTTGTATATTTTGGTGCACAAATGTGTATGTTCTAGCATGTGTGCAGTTGCGGCTGGTGCCAAAGCACTTGGGCACGAATGCTAGTTGGCAACCATTCCGCATGCCTGGGCAACGTGGTGCGCCCAGACTGCATGTGTGTGATGCCAATCATCCAATTAACAAGTAACAGCATCTTTTGCCTGCAGGAAAAGAAAATGAGGGGGCGGGCTTGGAGCTGGAGCTGGAGCTGGAGCTGGAGCTGGGGGTGGTGGCTGTTGTGAAGGAATATCCTTAGACTACTGCTTTTGTGGTCTTTGCAATCACCGTTGGGTTCACTTGTCAACCAGAAGAAAAAAGTTCCCTTTTGTTACAACGCAGCAGTAGCAGCAGAAATGAGAAAACAGGCTGTGAAGTCCCCAGTAGTCTTGACAAAACCAGATGTGCGCTGTACAAAAGCGTGTGTACACTAAGTTTTCCCAGTGTTTAGTCTAGGCTTGAGACATTGCATGCATGTGACATCGGTTGTCAGACAGTGTTGCAGGTCATATCTCCACCACCTGTTTGCTAATGGAAGCATGTGCATGCATGCCAGAGCTGTGTAAAGATGTTTGTGGCTTTCCTCCTTTGAAGTCTGTCTGTACGAAAATTGTGCAGCACGTCAGACAGTACTGGCAATTCTGGCATACTGAGGTAGTTTACCTAAATGGGCAAAGCCACAAAAGCAAGGCATGCCGTACATTCACCGCGTGCTGCTAGGCCTTATTTTGCCTGTCAATGTTGCTAACATCACTCATCACAGCTTGTGCCGATGCCAAAGATTTTGTGAGCAAACCTGTATGTATAGGCAGCCAAAGCCAGGCTCTGCAATGCAGATTTCTTCCACACACAGGTGGGCAACAACTTTGACCAGCACAACACCAGCATGCACACATGTACCACTGTAGTGACGTCGGGAGCTCATCTGGCCGCAACCCAGGCCGCGCAAAGGCTCAGATATCATGAGCTTGTGTCCTGTGAACGTTCAGCACTAGCTGAGGCACTGAAACAGAGCATTTGTTGAGAGTGATCAACTGATCACAAGCTGCTATGGCGACGGCAAGCGTCAACTGTGCTGCTGCACTTGTTGTAAGCGCATCACTCAGCAATCAGGCGGCAGAGATGTGTCGGCAGACAAAAAATAAAAAGCAGCGGCCTTGAAAACCTGGCTGTCCCTGCCTCTACAAGTGCGCAAGTCATGTTTGAAGGAAATTGGCCGCCTGAACCAAGAAGCTGCTGCACAAAGGCGCCCCACTAGGGCCACACCTGCTGCTCTGCTTCCATCCGATCAGAAGTACACCAGAAAGACAAATTATGACCGACTCCAAGGCAAGCTAAAGCTGCAAGTCCTCTGCTCAGCTGCAATGGTGTACATGGCACAACAAGGGTGCATATCAGGTTTTGCCCTTCAGCAGGCATGCACACACTACCTAGACCAGGCCATGCATGTGGCTGCATCCAGAACTTTGTGTGTGTAGAGTTGGGTCTGACAGGCTATGCACTTGCAAGGGATGTTCTGCACAGCACTGAGGTCTGCCATATATGCAGCGTCCAGAAGTTGACCCATGTTTACCAGCTTGAGTACAACTTCTTTTGTTCGAGCATCTCATCCAGAACGAATTGACTGATTGCCCTCTGGGTTACAACATGCCCTGCCCATGCATCACAATCACAAGAAACATATGTTGCATGATATGCTCACATACGTGTAGATGTGCTGCAGGTTGCATGTGGTTCCAGAGCCAGTGGATGTGGACTTCTTCAATCCAAAAGGGGTGACCCCTCTGAAGCTGCCTTTGGGGGGAACTGGTGTTTGGGCGGGCCAGGTCAGAGGCTAAGACTGTGACTTTCCTCTCTGTAAGCCTCTGTCAAGTGGCTGCATATGCATGCTGTGCACGACAAGCTAGAAGCAGAACCTCTGCAGGCAAAGAATGTGGCATTCAATTCTGCAAGCTCTGGTTGCAAAGTCACAGGCGACATACCTCAACCTGGGTCCACTTGTCTTCAACAAATACACTTATAAGTTTTTTCAGTGAGGGCTGGCCTAATCTCAGTCTTCCATACCTCAAACACCTCTGACCTTTGGAGATGCCTTTGGCCTGTGGCTTGCGGTCTTGCCTTTGCCATGCCTTGAGCAAAGGCAGAGTCAATGACATGACCAGGCTCATCAGCACACTTGTAGCAGAATCAAGCCCCAGCTACAGCAACTGCTGTCTGGTGTATGCCCACCTTGTCAACATCTCATTCATCTGTACCGTCACAATCTCTAGCGTAGATTTGTCAGCACTGGGCTTGCAGCGCTCCTGTGTCCTGACCCCTTACCAGTTGTTATGCTTTGGTTATCTGTGGGACACATGCCTCGTTCACTTTGTCTCGAACCTTGACAAACGTCACAGGGGGCAAGATATAAGCAGCACTAAAATGCTGTCAAGCAGAGAAACCTGCAAATCTGTCTCTCAGCACATCTTTGGTCCCAAGCTTACAGCGTGTGATGCTATGGATCACTGTATCACTCACGCTGCACTCAGACACAGTGTGATTTTGCTGTGATGTCCCAGTCTAAGAGAATCCATCATGCTGGCAATGCCACACGATGCAGTGTCTGGGGTGTCTAAATCCTCACTTACTTGCCTCCTTCAAGCATGATGTGACTTGTTGAACCCTCGGCCAACAGCCTTGGTTCTGCAGATTATCAAGTGGGAGCTGCGCAAAGGCTGGGATGTTCTCTTGGCAGCTTACCTGGCTCAGTTCACAGCAGCAGACAATGTGGCCCTGTACATGAAGACCAGCCCATACCACAGTGACAGCAACTTTGGGGACCACATGAGGAATTGGACAGCACAGCATTTGCCGGCTTCAGACGGGCTTGACATGGACAGCCTGCCAACAGTATATGTGGTTGATGAGAACATGGCTCAAGACAGGCTGAGGCGGCTGTATACATCTGCAGACTGCTTTGTGCTGCCTTCAAGGTGAGTCAGCATCCTGTCACCATCACTCCTTAAGACTCTGCATGCTTGATTGACAGTGCATGCCTCTTGCTGGGAGGATCGGTGGTCATGAAGTAGCAATGAAGATGTCCACTCAATCATGGACCTTGTGCTGCCAATGAGGCACTGCTGACAGCCTCATTGACATCTCCTGTGGCGCTGCTTGCCTGTTGTCACATCCCTGCATACTTGGCTGTCTCTGAGCATGGACCATAGCAGGAGCAGTCCCTGTGTGGCACTGCAACAAGTTGGACTCATTCACAGCTGTACATGGCTGAGCCTGACCAGAATTTGACCTCAGGGATCAGATGGGTGACTGATATGGGGGCCCTGCCAAGTCAGAAGCATGCCTCACTGTCTTGCCCACTTGGAAGGCAGTATAGGCTGTAGACATGAGCTAGTTCAGGGAGGGCTGTGCTTTGGCTGGCCCTTGCTTGTGCAAGTTTTGGGGGGGGGGGAGGGGGTTTGGGGCGGGGGGGAGGGGGCGCAGTCAGAACTCTGTATTTGACCCCAAGCCTTAGGTCTGTGACTGCAGGGGTGAGGGTTGGAGGAGGCCCCATGTGAAGCCATAAGTATGGGTGAGCCTCATGCTTGCTGATAGCTCCCCAGCCCCCAAAGTAACAACGCCTGAGCTAGTCCCCAAATGTTTTTAGTTTCATGTTCAAAGCTGTAAATCAGATGTTTAGGCCTGGACAGTGTTTTGCATCCCCAATAGACATCAGTGGCACTCATATGCAATGCCAACATAAAACATAAAACCCTTACTTGGAGCTACTGTGCATAGTTGACGGTGGCTTTAAAAGTCTGTCTGTGCATCTGTGAGTATCACCAGTCTGCTGTTACAATGAAAGCCTGTACCATGTTTGGCTTGACTGGTGCAGAACCAGTCTTGCTTCTCTGAAAAGCCTTGTACTGAGCATGCATATACAGATAGGCACCAACGCCAAACTAGCTCCCGCCTGTCTGAGATGCATGTGGTAAGCTGAACTTCTGTTGAAGTCAGGCTACAAGCAGCATGCAGTTTGGGAACTTACCAGCTTGGGACATTCTCCATGTTTCCATCCTTTTGAACTCTGTTTGTTGATTTGCAGTGATTGCAACCAATTGGTCAGGCCCCACAGCATTCCTGGATGAGGAGGTGGGGTACCCCCTGGCCATTGATGGGCTGGAGTGGGTTGAGGACAAAGGGGCCTTTGAGGGGCACATGTGGGCGGCCCCCTCAGCGCAGCATCTAAAGCAGCTGATGAGCAATGTGTTTCAGAGTTGCAAAGAAGCTCAGAAGAAGGGCAGGTGAGTGGCTGCTGCTGCACCTTCGTCAGTATGTTTTCAATCCCTACTTGGTGATGTATCACATGTGACTGCTTGGTGAAATGTTGGTGTCAACCTGCTGGCATGTTTGTATGTCATAGCGATGACAAGCGTTGAAGAATGAAGACAGGAACTGTGAGCAGCTCCAGCAGCAAGCCGTACGTTAACCAGGACATGTATCAAGTGTGCATCAGCTTAGTGCATATGTGTCAAGCTTGGTTGACAGAAGATGTAAACTCATCCTCCTCCTCCTGCACTCAGAATGGTGCTAAATCTTACGTGGGATCTAGTCATCTTTTGCACATGCCTGTTGCAATGACCAGTATGCTCTCAGCCTGCTTCAGTTGACTGGTAGCCCATGGCATGCAGAGTATCAACAATAGTCAGAAGTAAACAGTCATTGAAACGCTTTCCAGCTCATGATGAGCTAGGTACATGCAAGACAAGTTTTGTCTCTTCATAGCAGCCTGTCTTGTGCAAAACATCAATGCAGGAACGGTTTCCAAATGGCATGGCAATGCAGGGCAGCAAGAGCCAGCAGGGTCAAGAGGTTTGCCCCGCAAGTGGTTGATCATTGCTGAGTTCTGGCGCATAGAAAAGGAGAGGGCTCAAAGGCAAGGCCCAGCAGCATGAAGCCTGAACAGGACGCAATGCAGGAGAAGGCATGGTGACAAATAGCTGTTTGTGCACCAATAGCTGCTGTTTTCGACTACCATCAGTGTGGGCACAATGCTACACACAAAACCCTAAGCATGTCTCAAGCTTGTGCATAACTTCCTGCTGTGGCTGGCATTTGACCATTAGTTTTATACTGCCCCTCTGTCCTCTGCTGCTGAATTTCAAAATGCAAGCGCCCGTAGGTCTGACCATGTGACTCACCAGGTCACACCGTGTTTGCAAAGAAACTGACAGTGCTTTAACTTAAAGGTAATATTTCGATTTGATCAACACGATCCAAATCAAACTATCCTGCATGTGATCCTGTTGCCCAAAGAAGTCTTAATGAAATCTTGCAAGAATTCACAGTGTCAGCATGCATGGTAACAGAGCAGCAATGTTTCTGCCGAAGTGACTCAAGAACTGGACGTCTATCAACTCAAACGCCCTAACAGAGTGCATATCTGGCACCACCAGAACAACAGTAGGCAGAATATGAAACCCTACCACGACCGGTAAGTCCTAACCACATTACTCCATCTGCGACACGATCGAAGTCGCCATCTGGACCTATCCATTACGTTACACGTGTATGCTAAGCGCACGTGCACTGTGCAAAACGCCAGCAAAAAGGAGGTTCATATGGCAAAGAAGCACCTTGCCCGTCAGACACCATGAGATCCTTTTTTGCGCAGCAAGATCATATGCAGGTTTTCAAGTTCGTTCTAGACTGTCTTGATGTTTTCCACATTTGACCTTCGTCTTCTTCTATAT
>JAABUP010002174.1_pt1 | contig 38998 bp, 78 predicted proteins | sample 5559201 | NCBI WGS metagenome assembly JAABUP01 (sample SAMN10711887, study PRJNA513373) | rock metagenome | isolation source: Antarctica rocks | place: Antarctica | reverse complement strand
CGCAGTTACAAGGAAATCTATATCCTGAACGGTGATAGAGAATAGGCTTATTGGTTTTCTTACCCTGAGCTCCTGCTGCATGCCAGCAACTTGCTGTGCGCTGCTTTGCAGCTTGTCCAGACCCACAGTGTATCTGCTCAGCGTCTTAGAGTTCTCAATGCGCTTGGCTGTCACAAGGCGCTGGAACATGGTGATCAGCTCCAGATATGAGGTAGGTGTCACATAATTTGCGCGACCTAGCTCGGCCTTGAAGTCTTCTGATACATCCCGCATCTGTCATCAGCAATCAAGCTGTAAGTGCTGACAGGCATTGAGAACATGAACTGAAACATGCACAGCCAATTATATTCCAGCATGCTGTTGCTGTCATCAAGGCAGATAAGAAATGCCGTCTATGCCTTCACTAAGAAGCACAAGCAATGGCGTGAGTGGCAAAGAGGTGAACAGAGATCGCCACGTTCTGCATGACACGAATGCAGAGAGAGGAGACACCTTTCTGTGAACAGACTGGCACAGCTCAACCAGCTTGGCCCTGGTAGGATCATCCAGGTCCATCTCTTTCAAGAACTTGTAGGCTACAGCCTCTAGTGCGTCCTTGGGCCAAACCTGTTGACAGAACAGCACAGGAACCATGATCAAAAGTTGAGCATGAGGATATTAAATCACAAGCAGCATTGCAAGATCAGCACTCCAGACACCAGGCTTGTCTGTGTCAACATCAAAACCAACAACCTTGTTGACACGCTCTGGAAAACCTTGGATAATCTGTTTGTTGGCATGATGATAATGACAACTGAGGAAGAGTCTGCAGAGCTACCAGCTCCAGATCAAGCAAGCAACAGAAGCGGCAAGCATTATTCCAGACATGAAATGTGTGTGTGTCTCGCAGCTGCGCATCATCAATATCGCTAGTGACAAATGTCAAGCTTGTTGGTAGTAGCAGGAAAAGATGTATTTAAAGGGACAGTCTGCCAGGCCTCATGTTGCCAGAAAACACCATACCTGGAACCAGTCAATGGTGCAGCAGTTGACAAGGGACGGGTTTTGGCGCAGCCGGTCCCGGAAGGCATTGCCAATGGGGCTGAGGCACAGCACCACATGCAGGCGCTGCTTGCACTGCTGCACAAAGAAGCCCCACAATTCCACAGGGCTCTCCAGTCCAAGCTTGCTAGCAGCTGGCCGCACCATCTCCAGCACCTGCCAACAGCACAGTCAGGTCAGCCCTAGTCATTCCTCATGCCGCGCTTGTGCTGAAGGAGCATGATCAGCTGTATGATAACAGATAGCACAAGCAATGTGCTGCATGTACAAGAAGGACACACAACTGGCCACAACAATGTACTGGTACCACAACAGAAGGCTGAGCAGGCATGATATGTATTGAGGTAAGGAGTAGTCAGACATTTGGACTGCAAAGGTTCACTGAAATCATGGGCTTGCCTGCATCTTCTCATCTGAGGGGAACATATTGGGCACTTCGCCGCTGTTCAGGAGGTTGTTGATGTCCTCAACAAAGGCCTCGTTCTTGATCTGGGTGTCGCTGAAAAGGAAGACAGTGTTCTTGGCCTCCCCTCCTGCCCGGCGCAGGATGCGCTTCAGATCCTCCCTCCATTCCACCTTACCATAGCTCTTGGAAATCTCCACCTGCACATGATCAGTTGGTGAGCTAGTGTCCTTGACACTGCCCCTGCACTGCTGCTGTTGCTGCTGATAGACCGATGCTGTCACCATTGACAACAGTCAGTTGCTAGGAACTGACTGTTGTCAATGGCATAGTGATGCTGCAGTGGAGGCTGCTTTAATGACTGGATGCTGTCGTATCTGCAGGCTGTGTAAAGAGAAGACAACAGCAGGAAATGGCCTTCAGTAGTCGATGCTGTCTGAGTGCATGATGCATGAGCAAGCAGGTGATACAATTCAGGAAGCAGGGACATGGTGCAATAAATGACCAGTGCCGCACACCTGAAAGACTTCCATGCCACAGATGAAGGCTGCCAAGCGAGCCAGGCTCTGGCGGCCACTGCCGCCCAAACCCACCAGCAGCATGTTGCCCCCAGGCTGACTGAGCACACGGCAGATGCGGCTCACGTGCTCCACAGCAAAGAGGAACATGGCCAGGTTCATGGGCCGCTTGCTCATGCCTGCACGTCATTTCAGACACAAAGTCATGACTTACCAGCTTGGCACATGCAATGGCAAGGCAGTGGCAAGATGTTGTGTATGATGTATGACAGTTAGAAAGGCCTAGATGTATGCAGCCTATAGGCAGCTACAGTGACCAGGTCCGACATCTCCACGCACTATGTTCTGCAGGGGTTTGCCTTACTATGTCGACCTTTCTTAAGACCTGTGCAAGACCTGATGCATGTCTGTAGATGCTACAGCATAGAAGAGAGACTGACCATTGTGGTCAACAAGGTAGCCCTCCATGGTGGTGATGAGAGCAGGCACGTCCACCACCTCAGCATAGTTACGCTCCTCAGGAGCTTTGCTGCTGTCCACGTAGTCTCCAAAGAAGCAGTTGCGCATGTCCTCACAGCTAATGGCAGTACCCTTGTTACCTGCTACTTGTGTCATCAGGCTGTCATAGTCCTCTCCTAGGTGTGTGACGGTAGTGATCTTGGCCTGCAACATTGAGACATTGCAAAATGACAACATTGCTACATGGAGTAGAAATCTTGATGCAAACCGGTGTCATGGCAGGGGCTGCAAGCTTTTGGGCCTGCAGCACTATGCTGCAGTCATACGTCCCAGAACTTGTCACAATGACTCCAATCACATGACATAGACAAAATAGCAGGTCGTCCATGAAGAGGAGAGTTGCTAGTGCGTGGCTGTCAGTCAGACTGTGTGATGGCTGTTGCAAGGCAGGCCTGGCGTCTCACCTGCTGCAGCAACCACAGCCTGTCATTGTCATCAACCAGGCGGTCATAGAAGACCCTGAACACCTCGTGCACCCAAAGGCGCTTATACACTGCCTCACCTCCTTGAGCAGGAAGTGAGGAAGCTGGCAGCATCATCACACCCTGCACAACTCCAATATGTTTCAATCAGTACAGTTTTGGCTTTGAAAGTGTGTGAGTTGAACATGCTGCTGTCTGTTTCAGCAGGGCTGTGTCAGTGCTATCTACAACTAGCACATGCGGGCAGCACAAGATACGTCCAAGAGAGGAAAAGACTTAGTAGGACGACAACAAAGCGTAATGCAGACAGACTGCAGCACCTGTATGACTCTGGCAAAGTCACGCAGGTTGAAGGTGTAGTGGGACTTGGTGGGTGTGGGGAGCAGCTTAGCCATAGACTGGCTGTACATGTCCAGGGTGGCTGCAATGATGCCTGGGCCCAGTTTCCGGCAACTGTCAGGAAATCCGCCAGTCTCCAAGTGCCAGCTCAGTATGGTCTGGAAAATGGTCACCAGTGTCTCGTTTGTCACCTGAATCAGGAGCAGGTCAGCATCACTCAAGTACAGGTCTTTGTTGGTCTGCAGAGAGATGGTGGTCACTGTCAACCAACAGGTTGCTATTTGATGCACCATGCAACATGAATGGTCGTGAGCATAGCACCTGTGCACAAGCTGCTTTGCACTAAGGTTTTCAACAGAGGCACTTTCTGTTCTGTGAACACTTTCTCACCAAGCACATGTAGTAATACCAACCATGTTGCCATGCATGCAAAGCACGTCGCAACCCGGCAACATACTGCATGAGATGGAGCTCAGACCTGACTGAGGGCTATCAGGTTGAAGTGGCGCAGGTATCTGTCTGTGATGAATGTGCGACCACCTCCAGGAGTGCCCATTGCCGCCACAAACTGCACATCTGTCATGGCCCGGAAGCTGTTGTCCCGCCCATACCAGCCACCCATGTCCATGAACTGCCGCAGCAGCTCAATTGGAGGCTGCACATCAGCACAAAAGCTTCACAGCGATTGAAAGTTTTGCAGCCGCCAGGGCATTCCAGATGCTGTCCTGCTATGGCGGCTGATGTAATATCTGCTAAACTTGTCTAGAGCCAAGATCTATCCAGAACTTGTAAGGGAAGATGCAGGCAGACTTGTGAATGGTGTGCAGCAGGAGCTTGCTTGCAGGCTGACCTGTGCACCATATGTCTCCTTTGAAGGCATGTTGAGGTCATCAACAAACACAACAGCCCTCTTGCCCACAGGAGGCCCGTATACTCCCTTGCGCCTCTTGTCCAGCCGGCCATCCACCTGTCCACATCATACATGCAGTCAAGCAGGCTGTCGCAGCATTTGCCTATTGTCTAGAACAAATGCATGTATGTAGTCAACTTTGGCCTTGGGCATTATGATGAGGCACACAACAAGAGTCTGTCATGAGAGCAGTTGCCCCAAGCCTTGACTCAACACATGCAGGCAACAACCAACCCACCCACTGGTATGCCAACTGTTGCCGCTCTAAGGCTTCAAAGCCAGAGACAAGTACAGACCTGCTCCTGAGCCATGTTTGCAGTAGTACGAGCACTGAAAGTGATGAAGATAGGAGCCCAGCTCTCCTTGGGCAGGCCTTGCACCAGATGCCTGTTGATGTAGGTGGATTTGCCAGTTCCTGCACCATGCAGACAAGTGATCTGCTACTGCAGGCTGGCCAACATGCAATGACGCTGCGTGTTCCTTCCAATGTGAAGGGCAGAGACTTCATAGTACTGTTGCTCCTTTGTCAGCCCCACTTGTATGAGCTGGCTAATACTGCAATAGGACTTGCCATTGGAGTGATGCTTGTCCAGCTGTTGTCCTTCCCCACAGCTGTTCGTGTCTGTTATGAAGCCTTGTGTATGAAATGCACAAGACCGCATGTAGACAAAGACCCTCAACCATGCATGGAAGCTGACTGACCTGTTGGGCCAACAAACAGGATAGGCTGGGCATGGCGCAGAGCAGTGTCTAGCAGGAAGGTGTAGCGGGCTGAGTCTTGTGTGGGCACAATGATGTCTGAAAAGTCAGATCCTGGTGGGATGGCTGCTGGAGACAGCGTGTCACTCCAACTCTGCCACTCTGACTTGTCTTTGTTGAAGGTGAAGCTGTACACGCTGCTGCTGTCAGGCATCATAGCTGCTGTCAGGCGAGGGTGGTTCTTGGGTATGTACTCCTCAAATCCAGCTGGGCTAGCACCAGCCATGACTTGCCTGCAGGTAAGTTTCGCAGGAGCTCAACCGCAATGACTCAGTACCAATGTCAATATGTACCTTGTGTGTAGTCAAAAGCCCCCCCAACAAACTTATATATTGACTGTGCAATGTTTATCAGACTATGTATCAGGTAGATGGAAGGTAGCATACATGACAGGTATCTGGATACAAATATTGGAGAAAGCTTCAGCGTCAACAGATTTCGCTGAGTGCGTTGGTGCGGGTGCCAGATGCCCTGTACTGCATACCTGAAGAAGGTGTCAAAGGCTTCTCTTCCCTCTGTGTCTCCTGTGGCGCCAACAGACCACACCACAGAGAACACAAACAGAGATTCCACCCACAGCTGGATTGCTGAGGCATCAAATCCACGCGCTGCAGACAAGCACATGCATGTTGTCATGCACAAGCATGGCTGCAGTTGAGCTATTCAAGTATAGTCTACAGATGCACTCAGCTTTGGCGCTTGCTGCAAGGCACATCCATGTAAGGACTGACAGTGGTAGCAGGAGCATGTAACCAAGTGCTGTTACACATATGTGAGAAAGTGATCAAAAGCTTGCCTTTGGGCGGCACAGGGGCTTCTTCAGAGCCTGAGGGCCGCAACTCATCCAGCAAGGAATAGAAGAGGCGCATGCAGGCTTGAGCCAAGTTGGTGTCCAGGCTGGGCTGGATCTCCTTCACAATCTTGCGCACAAAGCGCAGGCAAGCTGGCAGCACCCACTCAAACAGCTGCCGGATATGAGCTATCAACAGGTCGCCCAGCATCTGCACACAGGATCAATGCAATTGTCATGGACTTGATCCAGCACACATTATTTGTGTGTAGCAACAGAAGCATTAAAAGCAACTGTTGTTTGTCACATAGACTGAGAGGAGAGACAATGGCTACCGGTGAAGCTGTGCATTCACAAGTCTTAGGCATGTGCACAAGTGTATACTATGAACTTGTGCACCCTGCATAGTGAAATATCATGATACTGTAGCTGCCCATCAGGCAGCTATGATATCACTATATCTGTGAAACAGTAGTTGTGCACCTGCAGTGTATGATATCATACTATCTGGTAGACAGCTATGAAGGGATGTCCAGTGCCTCCCTGGTGTAGGATGTGCAAGGCAGCAAGGATGAGCACCATACCTGTGGTAAGGTGGCCAGCCAGGACACCAACAGAGGCTTCCAGCCCAGCTGGTGTGGCTCTAGGTACACCATGCCACAGCGACTCACGGTAGCAGGGGAGGCCACTGCCAAGTCACCCACCTGCATAGGAACAACATTCTGAGCTCTGTGCCATGAGCTAGGCTGTTTCTGCTGCAAGCGAGTGGGACTGGCACCCACCAGCACAGCGTGAATGCATGCTCTTCAGGAAAGACTGCCAAGCACATGTGTGTGGGCTGTGGACCAATAGCAAAGGAAGTGAAGGGAGCCATTCTCAGGCTCAGCCACTGGATTTTGCTTCAAAAACTTTCCCCTGCTGGTCCTCAAGAGCAAGAAATGTGACATTTTGGTTGATTGATTGATCAACCAATGCAGTGAGTCGGGTCTCACAGTCAAGATTAGTTCAGACGCCAACTAGAAATGGCAAAGGGAGGGTGTATGCATACCTCAAAGATCATGCTCATCGTGGATGACATCTGGATGATCTCACTGTTGGGCAGGCACAGCTTTTTGTTGTCATCCAGCACAGTGTTCATGTTCTCAATCCACAGGGCGTCCACAGGTCCATCCAGGACCAGCCACTTGCGTGCAGGGCTGGGGTCTGTGGCTAGCTGCCTGAAGGCCACTGCCAGAACACCATCCTGCACAGCAATGCCCAAACGAGAGCTGAGGCCTACTCAGCCAGCCTCCTTTGATGAGACAACAGCCTGCATTTTACTAGATTCTGCTATGTTGCCACCCTCCCAGCATGGCCCTGAAGTGGTGTTTGTCTCAGCTTCCTTCTGCTTATGCAACAAGCATGCACAGACAATCATTTTGACCTTGCTTTGTAGATGCGTCACGAGAGCCAAAATGCTTGGGTCTGAGTTTCAATAATCACAACCACCAACTTCGCCCTTATGCACTATGAGAAAAACCCACAATAACTGTCGAAGATAAGGATGCTTGCTACTTCTTACGTACCTTCCATTCCTGTGTAGCCTTGTCAACCTCCCCATACAGCTGGCCCATAGTCACAGACTTGGGATTGATGACGCGCATCTCCACCTTCTCAAACAAGGTTCCCTGCTTGCCCTCTGCATGCAAGTCAGACAGGGCCCCCGCCAGCAGCTTCAGGCCCACCGACTTGCCACTGAAGGGCGCACCCACCAGCATCAGACCATGCCTCACAATGATCATCTCGTATAGCTGAATTATCTGCAGTCCAGATAAAACAGTCAGCAGGCACGTCTGTTCTGTAGAAACAACAAAAAGCACCAGGCATGAATGCAAACCATGCTGTTTGTGAGTGTTTTGTCAGGTGCTATGTGGAGCTGCATGACATATGCACCCAATTATGGTCAAAACAGCTTTGCAGTCGAGTTAACAAAACAAGATGGCAATGATTAGTCAAGAGCACAGTCTTGCAGTTTGAGGCACAATGTGTAGGAAAGCTTGCCTTCAGCATTGAGTAATCAGTGGGCTGCAGGTTATTGAGCACACACTGCTTACGCAGGGCTGCTTGCAGGTCTGCATAGTCTGGATTGGGCAGGGCAACGCCTGGGAACAGGTCACTGACAATGCCATTGAAAAGAGGCACATCATGGCTCAAGAACTTGCACAAGTTGACATCCACAATGGATCTCAGCATGAGCACATACTCATTGTCATCTGGGAACCTGCACAACATGGGCTAAGCGCTTAGCAATGCAGGCCAGATTGTGGGCATGTGAATAGAGTCTGTCAGTCTGTCAGGCAAGGCAAAGCAAAGGTCCGCTGGCTGACAATTCAACTGCAAACCACAGCATGACGCTCTGCCTTGGTTGCTACAGGCATGAGACTATCATCAGTATAATCTTACTTGCGCTTCATGTTGCCTGCTGCTCGCAGCACAGCCATCACGGCTCGCATGCCATAATCCTGCAACACATGCACAATGTTTGCTGCCTTGTCTGTTGCTGCAATGCAACTGCTGCATCAAAACATTAGAGGCATTCGAGGCTGTGCAACCCAACAGTGTTGGGGGTGGATGACTTACATAGTGATCTTGACTGCTGAGCTGCTCGCTGCAAAGCTTGTAGGTGGCCACAATCTTCCTTGCACAGTCACGCGCCTGCATGAGTCACACACACACATACTATAGACATCAAAATTAGCAGCTGCATTCATTGTTGCAATCTTGCTGTGAGCATGCATGAACCCATCCAGCATGGTGTAGTAACAACACAAGCAGGCACTTCACTGTCCACCCAGTGCAACTTCTCACACACAGCATGGTGAGAAAAGCTCATCTGCAGAAGCTTGGCATTTGCCACCCAAGCATTGACCAATTGGTGAAGGAGAAGTCAAGATCAAGAACAAGCTGACTATCACTCAGCTGCACCTCTGCCTGGCTGAGAAAGACATGGATGAGAACACAATGAGGCTGCAAGACAAGCATGCATAAAAACAGACAGACAAACAGACAGATGGGCAGAGACAGGCAGACAAGCATACCTGCTGGTAGCCACTGGAGTAGAGCATGATCTCAGCAATCATGGCATAGTCTGGGACCATCATGGCCACAGTACGGAACAGAGCCTTGAGGTTGTCTGGCAGCTCAGAGCGGCCGGCATAGCCGGGATTCATGGTGATGAAGACATTGCAGCTGGGCCTCAGCGGAAGCTCGCTGCCTTCAAAGATGAAGCTCTTCACCTTGGCCTTCACCGCCATCTGGATTTCCAACACCTGCTGTGCCACCACTGACAGCACCTGCATCACACACAGCTGTCTCTGACATTCCTCTTGCTTCTTCCGAGGTTGGTGATAACAACAAGAGCGGCAGGGCATGCCACTCCTGCCTGGTGCTGTCAACTTCAATTGTCTTTGACAGTGGAGTGGTGTGAAGTAAAGTCTGATTGGACAAGGATGGCATGTAAGTGTCTGATTGATTGTTGCACTACTGAGTCAGGTATCGTCCAGGCATTATGAGACAAGGTAGTTGTGTGTACAGAGCTTATGTCAGCCAGCATATGCATGGCAACACAGCTCTGTTCACTTGCATTCATGTGTCTGCACCAGACCATGGTGTGTGTATCAGCAGCTGAATATCAAGCCTGTGCACACATCGGCGCTGGAATGACCCACCTCAAGGTCAATGCGGTTAAACTCATCAAAGCAGGCCCAAGCTCCAGATGCTGCTAGGCCCTTGAAAAACTTGGCCATGGTGAGGTAGTCCAGTGTGTCACTGCAGTTGAACACCACGCACTGCCGTGCTAAGGCCTTGGCCAAGTCCTGCAATCAGCAAGCACACTGTTGCCATGTCCTTTTGACTTTCTGAGGTGACACACACTGTCTCTGCTTGCTCCCATTTGTTCCCCAAAGGTAAAAAGTCAGGAAATGGTGATACATGCTTGCAATGTAGCCAAAACAATACTGACATCATGCAGCAGGCAAAGCAAACAATGCTACTGTTTAAAGCTGTAGAATGCAAACCATGCGTCCTCTAAACCTTACCATTGCTTGCCTGCTGAATGTTTGGTTCACACACTTATGGACTGATGTCAGCTACAAGTCTGTGTATCACCATCAAAGCTGAAGGCTTGCCTTGGTTGTCTCAGTTTTGCCAGTACCAGCTGGGCCTTCAGGGGCACCCCCCAGGTTCAGGTGGATGGCCCCCATGAGGGTTCGGTAACAACGGTCAGTCAGCGGTGTTACCACCAGCCGGGTACTGTTGCCCAGATACTCATACCCATACTCCACTTGTGCATTCATCATGCGCACTGGAATGGTCAGCGCCTGAGGGTCATTATTCAGATCCTGCCACATGGCAAACCAAAGTGATTCAGGATTGCAATAAGCAGTTGAAGAGGAAGAGAAAGTGTAGTTAATTGCTGTATCAGAACCAGCCTTTGAATGGACGGCATATGCTTATAAAGCCAACTAGGAAGTCAATGCACCAGGCGTACCAATGATGCCATGTGAAGCATGGAGGTTGCTATCTCAACCCAAGGTGCTGTGCCTATTGTCAAGACATGCATCAGAAGTACAGCACGAGTGACTAACCTCCCAGTACATTCTCAGTTGAGACAGCCAGGCAAAGTCATTGACGTCGCCTTCAATGCCCTGAGCCGCCAAGTTGGCGGTGACATCACGTGCATGCACGTCCATGACCACCAGGGCACTCAGAGTTGAGCGCTGCAGCTTGGTCAGCTGGCCCCTCACCAGGCCCACAATGTTGTTCAGCTGGCTAGTGCTCTTGTCAGCAACAGCCTTGACCCCACCTGCAGAACCGAGCTTCAGTCAGCTCTGCACAGATGTTGCAGGAGGTCCAGAACGTACCAGTCAAAGGTCGCACCATTGCAGCTTACTGCGGTAAGTGTAGGCCTTCTAGCACCAGTGCTGTGATGCAACCATTGGAGTCTCTTGGTTCACACTCTTTCGCATAGCAGTGCAGTTTAGTGCAGGCTTGTATTGTGCAGGCATGCGTTTGTGCAGGTATGCAGCATACCAAAGCAGGCCTGTTGTGCGTGTTGGATGATATCAATGGCTGTCTTTATATATTTGAGAGGCTTGACACTCAGCAGCATACCTGGAATGCCGTTTGTGAGGGCATTGGTGACAGCAGACGTCCAGAAGATGGCGCTGACAGCCAGAACCACCTGGCCGGGCCATTCCAGCACCCACTGCTCCCTGGCTTGGGCCGCATAGGCTGCCACACCCAGTTTGCAGCTTTCCTTGATGCTCTCTGCCATCCCAGCCTCCACCTACATCCATCCACACTAGCTGCATCCTCCATGGTCTAGAGTGCCTTGATGCAATTTGGCATTTGACAAGTACAAGTGCTTGCAGCCAACTGGGCAGGGCACCACCACAGAGTTGAGCAGCTCCAGATCTGTCAGATGGTGCTGTTGTTTGCTTGTGGTGCCTCCCAGAGATTACATAGCTTGTGGTGTACATGGCACTCTCCCTGCTGTTTAACAGTCGTTCACAGTATGCTGTCCAGTGTAAGCATAGTCAAGGCAATGGCTGCAAAATGCCCAGGCGAGTGCAACAGGTTGAGACTGGGGCAGCCTGTCTATACGTGGTTATGCAGGGTGAGAGGTCAGAAAGAGCCACCTGAATGAGCCACTTCTCCACAGCTCCACCCACTGCAGAAGGCTTGATGCGAGTCTTGAGAGGGACCAGCTCCCCTTCAGCTGACACCATGCCACTGATGTCACCATTGGGCTGGAACTGCAGCTTGTCAATACCTGCAGACCACAAGATAGCATCATGCATTGCCAAGCTATAGACCGCTGGCAATGGTGAGGATGTGGTGGTGGTGGACATTTGCTGGAAAAGGTGATTCTAAGGAGGGACAGCTGCTGAGAAGCCTCTGTTCACAAGACTATCGTGTGCTGCTGGTTGCGCCTGCTTTGTGACGGTCACGCCACAAACCCTCAATTGCTGTGCTGCACAGGCATCTGTTGCTGCTCACGTTCCTTCTATAAGTCAATGGAATCTCCAAAGTGCTTTGTCATTGGGTGTCTGTACTGCAGCACAGGTTGCAGCATGTGCACGGACACTGTGATAACAAAGCCAATTGATAAGCTGACGGTGTCAATGTACCTTCAAAGCACTTCTTGAGGTGGGGCTGCACTCTGGTGGGGTCCTTAGTCTCAGACAAAATCTCCAGCATCTCATCATTGGACAGGAAGAAGAAGCGGGGGAATGCAATCCTCTTGACCTCCAGGTAGGCCGCCAAGCCCTTCTGGATATCCTCCAGCAGCCTGTTGTTCTCTATCAGCCCTGCCAGCCGTTCCTTGTCGCGCGCAATGCCAAGGCAGCCTGGCAGCTTAGATGCACTCTCCATCATCTCACGCCACAGGTTGTCCACCTGTTGTGGGTCACACATCAGGCATGAAGATCATGACAGCTTGGACAGTTGCATAGAGACTCCAATGCTGGTTCCTATACAGTAGTGAATTGTCCTGACAGAGAATCAGGTGTTGATACACTCAGGCTGAGCAGCGCAGCAAAACATGGGAAAACAGTACTGGGCAACTTCAGATAGCAAGTACGATGCCTGTCAGAGCATGTCTGCCTGCACATGCAGCAGGACAACAGCAGGCCTGACGCCAAATGGGCACATCACAGCAGCAGCTATGCAGCACGGCAGTAGACAGCACCTGCAGGAACTTGTCGCCCTCCTCAGGCATCTGCTTCATGATGTCAGGGGAGGTGAAGATGGGCTCCAGGTATTGCCAGGTTGCTTGACAGGCCAGCCAGTTGTCCACCACCTCTTGCAGCCTGTTCAGCGTCTCATCCCACTCTAGTGCCTCCTTCTCTAGAGGCCCGATGAAGGGCGATGCCCTCATGGACTGTGTCTTCACAATCTGGTCATCCAAAATGGCCTGCACAACATGCCCGGATGATCAAGCCCAGAGTTGCACCCTTTGCAAGGTATTGGTGAGAATGTGTATGCATTGCAAAAGGGCCTATCAGCAGGCTGCAGGAGCTTCAATGTCACATTCAAGATTGCAGCTGTCTCATGGGCTGGCGTTTACCAGCCAGACAAAGGAGGCTTTTAGGCATGCAGGCTGAGATACATCAGCAGGGGGCATCCTGACCTGGATGTCATCTGTGCCACCCACAATGTAGGTGCCAGTGTCCTTGTACTCAATGATCTTGAACTCAAGGCCGTCCCAGTCAGCATGCATCTTGTCCAAGGCTTTCTCCAGGCCGTATTCCTTGCTGGCATTGACACTGATGGTCTGCAGGGCTTCCAGCTGGGATGCAACGCCCTTTTGAAGAAGGTCCTCCACCGAGAAGGGATCCCAAATGCCTTGCTCAGTCTGCTTGATGGCACCCTCGTCGTCCTGAAAGCCATGTGGATGTTTCAGGCAAGTCTTGGAAAACAGCTGCAAGTCCTTCCCGACTGAGCAGACCCCAATGGTAGGCACAGGTGATGGCTATAGGAGGCATGTATGAGGGCGGCAAAAGGCTGGGATCAGTTGCATCAGTGGCAAGCAATCACGCCCATTTCGGGCAGATGTTGATCAGCTTGTCCACAGTCAGGTGACGCAGGGCGGCAAGACTGCTTTCACAATTCTGCAGAATGATCCTTGGCTGCCCTTGTGATGTCCTGTATATCTCATCATTGAATGTGCAGCTGCTAGCAGCCTACTACATCCATCTCTGCAGCTGGCCAGTGATGATTGTCTGTTTGTGCAGGATCAGAAGGGGACCGGCTCACCGCTTTGTCAGCACCCAAAAGAGCAAGGACTGCTCGCCAATGCCTATCCTTCAATGCAGGGTTGGCCAGTTGCTCCACAATGGGCAGCATCTGCAACACAAGTGCAAATTAAACCGCTGGCATGCCACCAGAATCTGCTATGTGTACAATGTTGCCGACTGAACAAATTTGCTTGAGTCAAGAGCCGGAAGGTTCATCACAAGCCACTTTGTCAGGCAGAATGCACAACACACAGGACAACTGCTGGGATGTGGTATCTGGTCAGCATGAATAAACAGTGTGCTCAGATGCATGCACGGCAAGCAGGTGGACACCTGCTTGAACTCATCCAGCTGGTCCTTGAGCAAGGCCACAACAGCATCATCTTTGCTGCCCTTGCCCATGCGGTAGGCCTTGCCACCAAACTCCTCCACGTCTGCCCTGATTGCTTCCAGACTCAGACGCACCTGATGCATGGACATGATGATGATGATGGGATGCATCAAAGAACAGAGTGTAAGGCAGCCATAAACAGCTGATGGCTGAGCTAGGATTAGAGGGGAAAGCTCAATCATGAGATTGTCATATGCAGACATGCATCAGTGCAAAGCCATGCATGCTCAGTGTGACAGCTGCATCAGGCAGTAAAACCATCACAGGTGCACCACACCCTACTTGCATGCTGTCACAGCTGCTGTTCAAGCCTGCCAGGAATAAGACAGTAGAGACTTACAGAGTTGTCCTGGCGGCTGAGGAGGGGGCCGGTGGTCCAGTCAATGACCTTCTCCTGCAGCTCTAGCAGGGTCTTCCACACGGCATACCGCCCCTCCGCCTCCTTCTCAGCAGCTGTCAAGTTGGCAAACTCATCTGCTTGCAAGCCCAGCAGGCCTTGGTAGCCTGAGTAGGTCTCAGCAGCTTGCTGCACCACAGAGCAAGAAACTTGAGGGCGCAAAGAAAAGCAGGACATGCTTGTGCAGTCGAGAAGCAACTCTGGAACGAGAGCCCTATGACATTGCTCACTCTGCAATGCTCACAGGCAACCCTGGCTGACCAATGACTGAGACTGACTGTCAACATGCCCAAGTGAGCCTGGCTGTACGCTTATGTGTAGAGGCCTTTGGCCACATTGCCAAGTTGCTGGGCTTGTGCCTGCTGTGATTGACAACCAGCTACAGAAGCAATGAGTACCTTCAGTTGAGCAAGACGCTCTTGCAGCTGCTCTAGGGCGTTGACAACATCTGCAGGAGGGCTAGTGGCGTCCACATATAGTCCCTCATGCAGGCTGCCCAGCAGGGACAGCAGCTCCTCATTGACCGCCTTAATGCCCTGGTCCAATACCCCCACTTGAGTGGGCTTGTGGTCCGCGATGAACTCCTTGCCGGCCACAAGCTCTTCTACAAAACGGCCTGCAGCCTCCTTCAGGTCGTCATGCTTCACCTGCAGAACAAAGCATTTGGTTGATTTTGTGTGGAACAGGTGATGATTGAATGGTGCTGGTGACATTCAGCTGACAGTACATGACTGACCAGAGGCAGGTACTCGATTTGAGCACGACACAGAATCACGACAGCAGGTGACACAACTGATCACGCGTTGAAGAGGTGTCGGTTTACTCAACAAACCATGACATAACTTTGGCAACGGGCAGAGATGAGCAGTAGCTTACCTGGTCTGCTGTCACCACCTTCTGCTCATAGACAGCAAGCATGTCATACATGTCATCCACTGTGGTAGCCTCTTGCAGCACTTGCCTCTTGTCATCATACTGCTCTTTGTGAACAACCTGCATCAAATCACTTGTTGGTGCACCTACCTTTGTAGTTCTTGCAGACAACAAATCACCATCAGCTATGCAGCATGCCAACAACTGCAACTATTGAAGGCTTTGTGACAAGGTTTACAGCTGCGAGAGCTGAAGCAAGCATCAGACCAGGTTGCATCACCTGGTAAGCCATGAACATGTCCAGCTCTGTAGGTCGCTCCTGCAGGATGCTGATGCGCTCCTGCAAGCTGCTGAGGCAGGCCAGACAGCTCTCTCTGGCCAGCTTCAGTAGCAGTGTCTTGATCTGCAGCAGTACACAAACACATGGTGTGCAAGGATTGGCAAAGACAGGGTGCCCACCACGTGCACCAAGCCGTTGAGACACACTGAGGCTGCTGTGCGCATGTGTTTGTCCAGATGATGTACTGTGCTTGGCTTGCGAGCATTGAGATGTCGATTGCTGACAGTGGACCTTTTGCTGTTCAGCTGCTGCTACACCTGCCGCAAACTAGCATGTTCACAGTGCTGACATCAAAGATTACATTACACGTCACAAATCAGCATAAACAATGATGCCACTGCCGAATTGCATGACCCACCTGCTCCAGTGTGCGCTGAGTGACTGGTACAAGGCTGGCCCTGAGAGTCTTAGACTCCACGCTCAAGCTACCCACCACATTGCCAATCTTCATCTTTTCAAGCTCGTTGCGCCATTCACGCTGCTTGTGCATGTCACGGCGAATCTCGCGGATTGTCCTGCAGACGGCAACAGAAATGACGCTGTGCAGTCGCTGTGAAGACAGCTGCATGGTTTACTGCATAGCCTTATACAGGCATACGACCCTATGCTTCAGGAAACACTGTCATTGGCAAGTCATTGTCTGATGTGCAGTGAGCCCTGTCAGGAACAGAGGAGAGACAATTGCAGGCTGGGGCAGCTGGCAAACATACTTTTTCTTGGAGGAGTAGGCCTCAAAGTTCCAGGTCTGTCCATAGGTGTAAACCTTGCGATGCTCCTCAAACACGGTGGCATACTCAGTGGCGGCGCTGAAGTCCTGAGTGATAATGGAATCAATGCGGTTCCGTAGGTCCTGATAATGTGGATTGGCCCTGCCAGCACACATCCAATGATCTTATCTGGGTACAGCAGCTCAGCAAGGTGACAAGTCATGTGCTGTTGAGCTCGTGCATGACCCTGTCACAAGCTTGGCACTGCAGCTGTTACAGATGGTGGCCATGTTACATGATGCTGTTGTCAATGCATCCACTAAGCACTTCAGCTTGTTAGACCTGCCATGCTGTGCTTGCAAAAGCAATAACGCCTGCGCCGATAGAGTTGCAGGTTTGCACTGCATGTGTGCAGCATACACTTTCTCACAAGCATGAACATGACCTGGCACTGAACTGTGATGCAGCAATGTAAACTCGCCCTCACTTGATGATGTTGACAGGGTTCAGGCCAGAGGGTTTGCCCTCAAAGAAGTGGCTGAAGCCACGCATGAACAGCAGACGAGGCGCGGCCTGGGTGAGGGTGATGCTACCCTCTATGCTGTTGCTGTTCAGCACATCCAGCACTGCATTCCTGTCAGGAGTGAAGGCCATGCCCTCTTCAGCAAACGACACTGTCGTCAGGAAGACTCCCTGCACACAGCAGAGATACCATGTGCTTTCTGGCTTGCCCCGAACAAGCTTTCTTCAGACATCTGGCTAGCATGCTAGGCAGTTGGATTGTTGGTAGGATTCATGCTTCAAATGCATGCACGTAAGCATATGTCTGATGGGAATATAGCATAAGGTACGGTGTCTGCCAAATGCTCTGACGCTGTGCGTCTTTTTACAGTCAAGGAGTAGGTGCCACAGGTCAGATGTTGATCAGAAAAACCTTCAGATAGACTTGATGCTGCTTTTCAGAAACCCAGAATGTCAAGCCAAAGCATTGTGCAGGGAGGTACCTTATGTGTCTTGTCTGCACTGGCTCTAGGGGCTTCCAGCATGGCAACAAGCTCCTCCACAGTGCCAACAGTGCGGTCAACCAGGGCCTCCACCAGCATGTAGTCCACAAGGCGTATGAAACTGCCCAGCATGCCTGCCTCTTCCATGACCCGCTTGTATGTCCTGCACAAGCGCCAGTTGATCGCTCACATGTTTGAGGTGTGAACGTATGCACACAGGCAGTTTGTGTATGCATCTTTTTGGACTGCCGTACCCACATCACAGCGTGTCACCAAGATCATATGCTGGCTTGCTCTCCATTTGACGATGGAGGAAGGTGTCCAGTACAGGTCTGCATCGCCAACTACGGCATCAAGATGTAATGCATAGCTTTACCCTTGCTGCAGACATTGCTAGATAGATGATTGATACAGACTGATACAGGGTCATTGTGTAATGTCATGACACATGACTGCATAACAACGATGAGACAAAGTTTACTTGGCGCGCTGGATCTTCTCTGCCTTGATAGCGATCATGCTGCGTGCTTTGCCACTGTCTCGGCCCTGGAAGAGCTCGACACCAGTAGTGTCTTCCAGCTCAGCCATGTCTCTGATGCTCTCCTGGTATATGCGAGCCTGCTTCTGAGCCTCCTTGCAGACACGCTCCACAATCTGCAGTCATATGGTCTCTTAGACAGCAAGTATAACATATGTGAAACACAAAGAGTCTCAGAGACATCTGATGCAAGTTTGAAAGCTCATCTGCTTGGTGATGATAGCCATATGCATGTCCTTGCCTGTTGCCTGAGGCGAGCAGAACTGATTGCTTCAGGAACAAGACATGTATGAAGAGAAGTGTTGTGACAGACTTGCTGCTGTTCTCAGTACCAGTACAGCAGCTCAGCTGCGAGGTGTGGCTTACCTGCTGTACTTTCTCTGAAGTTAACTCGAGAGCAGGCTTTGCTTTCTGCTCTCTGGTCACAACTTGCAAGTCGGAGTACTCCTCCAGCTGATATAAGTGGCTAGAGTTGCAGTAAGACATCTTGACCTGGCTGATGTCACTGACAAACTGATTGATCTCCACCAAGTGCTGACAGAATGTTGGCTTAGCAAGAAACAGCTTGCTGCATACGCTATGCCTCACACGCGCAAACAATTTCCTCCGCACTTCCTGCATATCCGCAGTAGCATGATCAGAAGCCTGGGTGTTTCTTTGCTAATGATGCAACATGGCCATATAGCAAATGCACATAAGGCTTTGCTGACATGTCCCAACATGTGCGATGGCAACTGCTCTTATCTACCTCACATGTGCTTGCGACAGCCAGACAGGCCAAACACACCTTGTGCCATCGTCGGAAGCAGCGCCCAATCAGGTACGTCCTGAAATACTTGATTTTGCTGATGAGATTGAACATGGCCTCATCCTTCATCCAATCACCAAGTGAAGTGAAAGTGGACTGTTCCCCCTTCTTGATGTGCATCACCCCTGTGGCTGAGATGGTGAAGTACTCATGCTCAGCTTCCTCACGAGTTGTGACCAGCAAATCATACGGCCTGAACAGGACGCCTGCAGGAGCCCTGCATCCAATGTGGCAGAGACTTTCTGATCACATGCATGCTGCTAGAAAGCTCCGGTGTTACATGGATCGGTTGCAAACTGTAAAATGGCAGCCTGTGATTGCTGCCTTGTGTGCATAAAATGAATGGCGCTGAGCAGCAATGCATCATGCTGTTGTGGTGGAGAAAGTGCATGTGATACTGCAAGCTTGTAAAGACTTTGCTGACTGTGGGCTGCATTGTGAGAACAACAGGCATGCTGTTTGTACAAGCACGGTACTGTCAAAATACCTGTTGCAATAGAAGAATTTGACAGGACTGTCTTGCCCATACTTGGCATAGAACTCAACAACATCATTTCCTGTGCGGATTTCTGGATGGAGATCCAGAGTGTTGCTACTTGACATGCTCATGGCTGAAGGCACAGCTGGCAGCGAATCATCCTCATTACTTTGCTTCTCTTGAGCTTTGGAGCTCTTGCTGGCCTTTGTAGACCTATGAGCCCTCGCTGAATCTGAACGTATCTGCCATGTACTAGACAGCTTTGTTGGTGAAGACACACTGCCCTGCAGACACTGGGACAAGATGTGAACAAATGCAGAAATTTGCCTCAGGCGCACAGCGTGTTCCTGCTGTAAGTCTGCGTTTTTGTCGACACCTGACAAAGGGTTGACGTCCCTAACAAACCCACCTTCTGGCTCTTCAGCAAAGGAAGCTCATACTGACTCAACGAAGGAAGAGTGTCTGTGCTGTACAGCCCTGCGGCCTCATGACCAGGCTGACTTGAAACACTTGACAAGCCAAACTTAGGTAGACTGCTGCCAAGGCCCTGCTGCCCTGTCTTGGCAACTTGAGGATACCACATAGGGCTCTCTGGCGTGGGAACTTGTAGGTGACCAGCTGCATCCCGGCGTTTGTCTGCCTGACCAGAAGTCGAGTCAGAGACCGCCTGTAGAGTTCCTGGCATCTTGTGCACCAGAGAGTCACCGAACTTCACTGTCTGTATAGCTGTGTGAGAGGCAGAACCCGTCCAGGGAGTACTGCGTGTGTGGTCTCACTGCGGTATTCGCTCAGCCCGCACAGCAAGTATGCTTTGTGTGTGGTCTCGTTTGCGCGCTCCACAATCGATCTCGCGACTCGACTTGTCAGCGAAGTCGGACTAGGCCCCTGCCAGCCGCACCGGCAAACGCATGCGGACAGACAGAGATGCACATTGCCGCTGCCCTCAGAGGGGGTTGCACTTGCCGCATGCTTGTGTGGGTTGACCTTGTAATGAAGATACTAAATTCAGGCTGCTGGCCGAGATGCTGGGTTGTGCGGCTCAAATTTGTGCCTTCAGGCTGGCAATGTAACATCTTGTGCAAGTAACACGCCCGGCTTGCAAGAGTCGTGCATGAGCATTACCCAAGAGCATGGTCACCTTGACTTGCATTGTGGCGTTTTAGCGCTTGCAAGGTTTGGTTCAGGTCTATGAATGATTTGAGTGGCTCATTTCTGCTCGGTATCTGCATTCGCGGGAGGATGGCACCACTTGGTCATTGTGTTTCATTGTACCTGTGGACATAGATGCAGATGTCCCAGCAGCAGGTGGGTGTGATTGTTGACTGATGAAGAAGATGTGCAGAAGAGCTAGCAGTCAGTGACTCACGGCACTGACTTCGCATATCAGACCGCATTCGGCACAGACATAGAGCAAAGCGCCAAGGCCCGGTTTTGCTTCGCTGGCGCCGTAGACTGATCGTGTGCAAGTGCCGCACATCGAAACGTCTGCCGTGCTTGAAGCGTTGATAGTGGAGAACCTGTGCGATGAACGAGCCTCAAGTCAAGGCACTGGCCGACTGCTTTCTGCAGACACTGAGCCCCGATCTTGTAGGTTGCGCACCTTGGCAAGTGCAAGTGTTTTGCCGTGTGCTCTGGGATGGTTGATCAGGACCTTCGTGTTTCGCAGGCCAAGATCAGAGCAGCCGAAGGGCAATTGAAGAATGCTGCTGCACAGCCTGAGTATGGCATAACAGTCCTCAAGGTTAAACGCTTTGAATCGTGTTGTGTATGCGCTGTGACCTTTTGCACATAGCCACAGACTGCGCCAGAACTGACTTAAAATATGTTTGATCACAGCTGATTGCTTCAGAAGCCCCCATCGAAGTACGACAAGCTGCAGCCGTCAACTTCAAAAACTTTGTCCGACCCCGCTGGGTGAGCTGCTGCTACCATCTAGTCCATGAGACTATACACATGCAGGCTGCTTGGCACCTGAATGCACAATTTTTTGCAGGCGCCACAGAGTGACCACGATGTGGTGGCCCTGCCAGAATCCGAGAAGGTCAGTGTTTACATCTGCAGTTTGAGCACCAAAAGCTGTCCTGAAGCGCCAAAATCTATGACATTGTTCTGCACTGTGCAGGAGCAAATCAAGGGACTTATCACTGGTCTCATGCTCAGCACACCCCCAGTTGTAAGAGCACAGCTCAGCGAAGCGTTGTCAATCATCAGTGAGCACGACTTCCCTACTCGGTGGCAAGGCTTGCTTCCTCAGCTGATTGATTGCCTCAAGACTGGGGATGCAACCACCATCAATGGAGTGCTTGAGACACTTAACTCCATCTACAAGCGATATCGCAGTCAGTTCATGACAGGGAAGCTGAATGAAGAATTGAAGTACTCCCAGCAGCTGATTGTGCCCTTATGGGAGACACTCAAGGGACTCAGCTTACAGCTGCAGAGCAATTCAGCAGATCTCACCAGGACCAAGCAGATACTGTCAAGCATCAGACTGGTCTGCAGGATCTTCTATTCACTGAACTCTCCAGGCTTGACTCAGGTAAACACCCTGAAATGTATAGAAAACAGTAGGCTGCTTGAAAGCCATGAGCTTTGCCTTCCTTTCTGCACTTTCAACCATTTTAATCAACTCAGTGTGCTTCTGCAGGAGATGGAGGACACTCTGACAAGATGGTTTGCAGAGTTTCACACATTTTTGGTCTATGATAATCCTGCACTGGCAGATAACGACCCAGACAAGGAGTCGTCAATTGATGCCGTGAAAGCTGCGGTGTGTCAGAACATTAATCTGTTCATGGAGATGAATGAGGAGGAGTTCAAGGATTACCTGCAGACGTTTGTGCAGGATGTTTGGACACTGCTGGTTGCCGTCAAGCAGGGTTCAGGACAGGTGCTGCCCTTCTCTGTCTTCCTGATTTCCTGCAAAATCTGTACAGATGCAGTTTCGCTCAAATGTTGCTGGACTAATTGCAGTAGACGGCATTGTCTTCACTTGTCATCAGTCATGACCTCTCCTGCCTGCTCATGCTGTCAATCCCCAAGTGACTGCATTTCAGCAAGTTACTTGGGATAATCAACTGCAGGACAATCTGGCAATGAATGCCATTCGCTTCCTAACAACAGTTGCTAGTGGCGTACACCATGCTCTGTTCAAGGATGAAAACACCTTGAAGCAAGTCTGTGAAAAGATTGTCATACCAAACCTGATGATGAGGGATGATGATGAGGAAATGTTTGAGCTCAACTGGGTGGAGTACGTGCGGCGTGACACTGAAGGCAGCGACTCAGACACCAGGCGCAGAGCAGCTGCTGAGTTGGTCAAGAGTCTGACTGCCAAGTTCAGCACAGAGGCAAGCACATTTAGCACATACTTTGAATGGTGTTTAAAATGCCTGGCTGAGCTTGTGCTTCATGCTGTCTGTTTGGGCTGCTTCCATGTGTGCAGATGTGCTGAGCAATGCACACTGGGAGCTGACAGGACCAGTCTGATAGGCTCTTCTGGCATCCTGACTATTCTGTGCATGAATTGCTAAATTACATAGCTGTATTCGCAGGTGACTCAGCTCTTCATAGGCTATGTCGGCAGTATGCTGCAACAATATGGGCAGAATCCTGAGCAGAACTGGAAAGCTAAAGACTGTGCTGTCTATCTTGTCATGGCTCTGACAGTCAGAGGCAAGACAGCAGCACAGGGTGCCACCACCACCAATCAGCTAGTCAACGTGATGGACTTTTTCAACCAGCATGTCCTCCCAGAGCTGCAGTCCCAGCAACTGGATCAGCGACCAGTTCTGAAAGCAGACTCTTTGAAATACCTGACAACATTCAGGAGCCAGGTCCCCAAAGATACCTGCGTGCAGGTGAGTCTAGACAATGCCACGCTCCTCCATCTGGCTGGCTTGTCCTGAGTCGTGATGAACCAGGCTTATGCTTGCTGCAGATCTTTCGGCAGCTTGTGGTGCTCCTCGGGTCTGACTCTAATGTAGTCCACACTTATGCTGCAGTGGCAGTGGAACGGCTGTTAGCTCAGAAGGTGAGTAGTAGTGTACCCTCTAATCCATTTATGTTGAAGGCCTCAGTGTTGCAATTCTGCCTAACAAAAGTGCGGGTTGACATTGAAAATTGGGATGCAGGAAGACGGAAAGCAAAGATTCCAAGTGCAAGACTTGGCGCCTGTTCTGGAGCCACTGCTTTCAGCCTTGTTCTCAGCGTTCCTGAAACCTGATTCTGCTGAGAACGAATATGTCATGCGATGCATCATGAGGGTGATTGACTTTGTCGGCCCCGAGGTAAGCAGTATGACCACCACAAGATCAGCTGGATTGGAGCATTTCTGCGTTACAAGCCAGCAAACCACTGCTTGCTACCCGCACATCCAATTGCTGCACAAAATCCACATCATGCATTTCAGCTGCTTGTTGTGAGTGCAGATTGCACCGGCAATTCCATCATGTGTATCAGCCCTTGCTGGGGAGCAAGGAATACTGATGCGCGTCATCAAAAACCCTACTCAGCCTGGCTTCAATCATTATCTGTTTGAGTCAGTAGCTGCTCTTGTCAAGCAAGGCTGCGCAAAAGACCCCAGGATGGTTAACAAGCTGGAGGAAATGCTGATCCCGCCCTTCAACTATGTGCTGTCACAAGATGTCCAGGTGATATCATGCTTGTCTCCTTGCAAAGCTTGGTCTTGCTTATACGGTCTGAACTCTGCTCTAGACAGTGAGCCTCTGTCGTAACAGTTGAGATCCTTATGCAGCCAGGTCATTGAGACCATGTATGAATCAAAGGGTGCTGAATAGATGCATGGGTCAAAGATTGCTGAAAGTAGTCGAGAGTAGTAGCAGCTTTGCTAAGTGACTCCAAACTGTGTGCAATACAGGAGTTCCATCCATATGTGTTCCAGATTTTTGCACAGCTCATAGAGCTGCACCCTGGCGAACTCCCTGCATTCTACATGTCGTCTCTGTTTCAGCCTCTGCTGGCGCCACTGTTCTGGGAGCGTGCTGGAAATGTGCCTGCCTTGACTAGGCTCATGCAGGTACCTGACACTGGCATGCATAACATCTGATATGCATCATGCGCTTTATGTCTGATACAACTTATAATTGGCAGCAGTCCGTAGCTGGTGTTCCTACATGTTGACTACATCCGCTCCCACATCAATGTGCTGTAACGTGCAGGCTTACTTGACCAAAGCTGCACCGCGGATTGTGGCTGCCAATCAGCTGCCGGGTCTCCTAGGAGTGTTTCAGAAGCTCGTTGCCAGCAAAGCATTAGACCATGAGGGGTACAAGCTTCTTGACTCCATGATGGAGCATGTGCGCCTTGACGGTCTTCAACAATACCTGCCGACAGTGAGTCACAGCACGACGCTTGCCCAATTGGCTGCCATGCTACCATTGACGCAGTACAGGAGCAGCTTCTGTCTGAAGCCTGCTGCTTTTGGCTTGCATGTCACATTCATTCGTGCCTTGTTTGTTGCATGCCCTGCCAGCTGCCAAGCTGCACATGCTATGTGATCTAATGTCATTTGGGTCCTTACAATACCTGCAGATATGGCAGTTGATGCTGACACGTCTGCAAACAGCCAAAACCCCCAAAGCCATCAGAGGCTTCATCCATTTCACAGCACTCTTCATAGACAAGGAAGGAGCGCAAAAGGTGCAGCAGAGTCTGGATGCTGTGCAGCCAAACCTTTTCTCCATCCTCCTGGAGCAAATCTGGCTGCCTAACCTACAGGCCATGCACTTCCGGCATACTGACCAGAAAGTCGTAGCTGTGGCCATGACTAAGGTATGCTGCCATGCCCTCCTGTGATGGTCTCTACAGTGACATGTAGCATGACATGGTGCAAATTGAAGTAAGTGAGGATTCCTGGTGCTTGTGTAAGATAAGGTTGCTTTACCTGCACTGGCGGGATCATTATCTGTTGGTAATGCAGGCTATGGTAGATTGTCCAGCCCTGCAAACTCCAACAGCTGCAACTTTGTGGGGTAAGGTTTTGTCAGGAACAGTCAATTTGCTTGAGGGTGATGATGGTTTGCAAAATGGGGTTCAGCAAGATGAGGACCTGGATGAGGGTGAGTATGCTGGTTACAGTGCCTCATTTGCTCCGCTGCATAACGCTGCCATAGCAGAGCAGGATGTTTTGCCAGATGTCCCAGATGCCAAGTCATACCTTGCAAGCAGTCTGGGCAGCTTTAGCCACAGTCATAAAGGGCAAGTCACCAACCTGATACAGCAACATGTCCCAGCTGAGTTGCAGCCAAAATTGCGGGGCTATCTGCAAACTGCCCGTGTGGTTAATCTAAAGTCCTGAGAGTAGTCGACAAAGATTAGTGGTAAAATTGTGAGCCTGATATTGAGATAGTATCTAATTGACAGGGTCTTCTGATAGAAGACCCTGTCCTCTAACGATGTTGACCTGCCAGGTACTGCCTTGCTTTGTATGTTGTTTGTGATGCTCTCTTTGACATTTCTGAGGTATGCAGCCCTTGTGCTTAGCAACAGCGCATGACATGGTCCTCTGCAGGCCAAACAGCACATATTGACTGCGTTGCAGCCCCCATCTACATATGTGCATTGCAAGACAGCTTTGCAGCAGAAGCTTGAGCCTGTTACAGCCATACTGTCTTGGTTAATACCCTGCTCAGAAGGTTTTGCGAAGTCTATAAGTGCAATCATTGCCAGCTGCACACTGACAGTGATGTCCCATTTGAATTTCAGCAGCACTCGCTGCATAAAATACAGTCAGTTCATTCGTCTGAGGTGACTGTTACAGGTTGTTGACCAGCTCACAGGAAGGCAAAATCATACATGGGCAGCTGCAATTGCAAAAGCATAGCCGAATTTGTTTCATGCATTCAGCTGACATTACAGGCATGTGCTGTTGGATTGCTTACCAATATTGCACTCGAGACACAAGCATATGAGGAGCAATGATGTACATACATTGTTGGCTTGAGGACAGTACTGCACTCAGTGATTTTACATGGCCTCATATGCTTCATCAACACCATAGTTGGGTGCATACTTGGGTGCGGAAGGCCTTTCAGAAGCAGCTGGCTGTGAAGGCTGTGCCAGGTACAGTCTTGATGGATCGCTGGGGTCTACAAATCTGTACCATTGCACAATACATTACTACCACATGCAATGTCGGTTGATACGGTTCAACCACATGTAATGCTGCTTGATGGGATTGGACAACATGTGATGTTGCTTGATAGGGTTGGCTCAGGCCACTGAGGAGCATAGAGCTTGCTACACAGCAACAAGCATGACATCTGTCACGTACATACTGCGGCATACAGTCGATCCTGGCACTGCTGACTCTGCGCATGCTTGCATACTGCAATACACCTTCTGGTGAGAAAGTCAACTGATGCCTTGTACACAACAAGAAGGGGTTGTGCTTACGCTGTTGCTACAAGCTCCTGTGGAGCTGAAGGTTGCTGCTGGACCTGGTGCAAGTTGTCCCTTGCAATATCAACAAAGCGGAAATAAAGTGGCAGGAAAGTTCCTACGCCTCCCTCTTTGAAATACAAGGAAAACACATGAGGTGGCAAGCTGCCTTGTGGACCACCTCCTGGAGCAGCAGGCCAGCACTCCCCTGCATTGGATGAAAGCCATTGTGCCTCCAGTTGCCTCAAGGTCACTGAGATGAGGAACAGCAATAGACAGCTTACCTGAAAGGTTGTTGCAGGCAAAGATTGGCTGATTGAATTTGTCTTTGCGGATGTATGCAAGAGGCAGCTCAAACGCCACCAATCCTGCGCGGAAGATCGACCATGAAGTGGATTTCTGCTTTTTTTTTGGTGCGCGCTTGCAGTTCTGTGCACCAGATCAAGCAGTCCATGACATGCCTGAAACGGTGTCTGCCTGTTTCGCCACAAATACCAACCTTAGGTTGGTGAGGTACAGGATCCCTCTGGTGGACCACCTGCGGGGACAAGCCTTCCCGATCAGTGCCCACAGGACTCAACAGAACGTTGTGCGGTGAACATGTGCCTCACTTTCCACTTTGATGTCGCAGGCCGTTGATGGTGAAGTCGATGCCGTCTCTCTGAAGCGCGATGATTTCGTGCTCATACAAAGCTGGTAAATGTGTGGCCTGGCCTGCTTGCGAGACTGAGGAAAGATCAGGATTAGCGGCCATACGAGGTGTCAAGCCCACTGAGCTTTGCTGGAACTACAAACAGCAAAGAGACAGAAGCAGTGAAACGAATCGACTTGGGCAGCGAAATAAAGGCGACAGCATGAGATACAAGTTGTGCCCCGGAGGTAGAGTTAATGTGGACGAAGAGGAAGAATGGATAGGTCAGTGAAGTCGCAGCTGATCAACGTGGTGCGACATGGTGTAAGCAGTTGACTTGCTAATCTCTTGCACCAGGCTGTGTGTGTACAGAGCCATTGACATTCCAGCATTTTAGCTACAACTCCCCAAGTGCCATGTTGCGAGAGGCTGCATCCTCCCTCTGCAGAAACACTGTACGTCGTGATCCCGTTGCTGTTTTCAGACAGTTGTCGCACCAGTACGCCTCAAGTTCAGCACCCGCTCCCCAAGTCAGTACTGAAAGCACAGCCGCCGTCGACGAGCTGCGCCAACGTTTAGCCTCAGGTAGCATCCTGCTCCCTCACGCAGAGGAGCCTTGTATATGAGCTTTCTTCAAGGCTGTATCGTGCCGCGAGCTGGGTCATTTGTGATATTGACATGTCTGTGCTCAGGTCCAAGCTTTTTCGATTTCACGTCCGGATCAGCAGACACTGCATACTCTGTGCCTGCACCCACTTGGAAGGTTAGCCACAAATACCCTCTGCCCTATTGCTAGGTTGAGCTCGCCTGTGGGGTTGCATTCAAAGTTGCACGGTTGCACGCAGCGTTCGTCTTGTTGCTCATCTTGACGAGTTGCTTCCTATCTTCCAGGAAAAAAAGAGAAAGCCAGACTGGCTGAAACGGGAAGTTCCTGGTGGCGAGAATTACACTCGCATTAAGTCCAAGCTTCGTGAGCTCAAGCTTCACACTGTATGTGAAGAAGCACGATGTCCAAATATTGGAGAATGCTGGGGTGGTGGTGAGGACCAGACAGCCACAGCCACAATCATGCTGATGGGGGACACCTGCACCCGAGGCTGCCGCTTTTGTGCTGTCAAGACCTCCCGGGCCCCACCCCCCTTAGACCCCAATGAGCCAGCAAACACAGCCAAGGCTGTTGCTGACTGGGGCATTGATTATGTTGTCCTCACTTCTGTTGACAGAGATGACTTGCCAGATGGAGGTGCAGCTCACATTGCTGAAACCATCCAAGGTCTTAAGCGCGAGACTGGGGGCCGCTTGCTGGTAGAGGCGCTTGTGCCAGACTTTGCAGGCAATGAAGACTCCATCAAACTTGTGGCAGCCTCTGGCCTGGATGTGTATGCTCACAACATTGAGACTGTGAGTCACCTAGCCTGTGTTTGCAAGCATTTCTTGGCTTCTGCCACTTTAGATCGCAATGTGCGCTGGCAAACAGCTCACCAGCTTGGTGTTATGCTTGTGGCAATCTGATGCAATAGCTTTTGGTAGCCCATGACTTTTGGTAGCCCATGACTTTTGGTAGCCCATGACTCAGGGCAACACATGCTGTGCTGCTACACAAGTTTCTTATCCTGCACCAGTGCAGGTGGAAAGCTTGCAGTCTGTAGTGCGGGATAGAAGAGCCAACTGGAAGCAGTCCATGGCTGCTCTGAAGCTGGCCAAGCAGTCAGGGGCCAGGGTGACCAAGACATCCATCATGCTGGGATGTGGAGAGCAGCCTCATGAAGTGTTGCATGCTTTCCGCATATTGCGTGAAAATGGTATGTCTGCTCTTGCATTAGCCGCTGTGAGTATGCCTGCTGCATTTCAACCCTGAAATATGGTCCTCAGCATGTTATTTTCCATTGGCACATCTGGCTTACCACTCTTCATGCGTGCATATGTACAGGTTGAGTGGAGCATCATGTATGCTTTTGGTGTCATAACAGCACCGAACTCATTCAGGGTCAACTCAGAATCAAACCGTTTGTTTTGTAGGTGTGGATGTTGTGACTTTAGGCCAGTACATGAGACCAACCAAAAGACACATGGCTGTGGAGGAGTATGTAACACCTGAGATGTTCAGTGCATACCAAGCAGAAGCTGAAAAAATGGGCTTTTTGTATGTGGCAGCAGGACCTATGGTTCGATCTTCATACAAGGCTGGGGAGTTCTTCTTGCAGAACATTCTGCGGGAAGGACAGGATCTCAAGGTTGCTGAAGCCCGGTAGTAGATGATAGATGAATCGCTCCTGGGCCACCTGGCTGTTCAGTTGTGGGAAAGTGAGTGCGCTGCACAGGAGCTGCATGTCAACAGTTACATTCCAACTGGCTGTGTGGTGGTGCAAGACATATCAGGTTTTTGTTTGATATCTGGTGCTCACTTGAAGCAGTCAGCAACGCAAAACTAGTTTTGGTGTTGCCTAGGCCCCCTGTATGTTGTACGTAAAAGTGATTTCTGCCTCAATTGTGCAATGAACGAGTGTCCTCTGACGCAATTAGAATCAACCAGGTGTTATTGATCGGACAGGTCGCCACTGTGTGAAGGTGGGTGATGATTGTGTACACATTTGTACACCAAAAATAAAATGCCCTACTGCTCCTCGCTTCAACATCAATGTGTTGCTGACAGCCCTGCTTGTTGCATTAGTCCGTAGGTCATGTCGTTTGCTGCGCAATTTTCAGCATGGCGCTGTGCGTACGGACCTTTGTCCAGTTTAATATCTCCCCTAATGAGCGCTGCAAATCAGAAGCATCAAGTCATAATTCGAGCTGTGGTGTTGGAGCGATTAATTCCCAAGTTTGCTGAATGCAGATGCGCACCACGTCTTGATTGCTAATTCGCATACTGCCAACACTTTCAGGACTTGTTAGTGTGTATGAGACAGCTCCTGAGCTGCTCGATCACTTGGAACCCGTGCCGGAGTATGGCCAGTACGGTCTGTTGAGCCAACATCTCTCGTCGCGATCGCTTATCAGCTGTCCAACCTTTCTTGTGGTGTACCATTTGCTAGTGTGGTGCATCATGGCCACAAGCGTCTCGATTAAGTGGAGTGGCAAAAACTACGAGATCGAGACTGCGGGACTCGAGACAGTTGGCTCACTGAAGCGTGCAATCGAAAGTCAAACAGCTGTCCAGCCAAAGCGACAAAAGGTTCTTGGCCTCAAAGTGAAGGGTGGCAAAACAGTGACAGATGACACCGCGTTTGCTGATCTCTTGTTGAAGCCTGGTCAAAAGCTTACCGTGATGGGGTAAGCTTCAGGAGCCACTTGGTGGACCTTGCAAATGGCTCAGTGCTCCAGGCAGCAGCCTCTATGTGTCCTAGTGTTGCTGTCTACATTTGGTGCTCATGCTGCCTGTGCAGAAAGGCCTGACATGCTGCCTGTACAAAAGTACCTCACATGATCATGGCCCGAAGCTTCAGCTGTCAGTCTTGTGATTGATGTGGCTGCAGGCAGCCTGAAGCTCATGTTGAAGCGCTGGACAAGCAGTCTGAGGTGGCACCCCACATTCAGGATGACTTTGACATTCCTGAAGAGGACATGAAGTCTCTAGACCCCAGGGATCAAGAGGAAAACCAGGCACGCACAAATAATGGGATGCTGAACATGCTGTCTGTGGGTCTCAGGTGGTATCAAATGCAGCATAGTAGAAGGCAGGCCAAGCATTGAGCTAGCCTTCCATGAATCTCCGACTCAACAAGCTTTGCTTTGCAAGATACTGTATACAGTATCTTCCCCCAAGTCTATCCCCCGCTTTGCTGTTGAAAGCTCACGCAGGATCAATGTGCATCTTGCATGTGTTGTAGGAAAAGCTCAGAAGGCGTGTGTCAAGTGTTGAAGTCAAGATTCTCAACCCACCCCGTGATGGCAAGAAGTGCTTGGTGTTGGACATTGACTACACCTTGTTTGACCTGGGGTCATCTGCTGAAAGGCCTGAGGAGCTTGGACGTCCTTATCTGCATCACTTTCTGACATCAGCATATGAGCATTATGACTTGGTGATCTGGAGTGCAACCAACATGAAATGGGTGGATGTCAAGATGCAGCAGCTTGGCGTTACCAACAACCCTAACTACAAGATCACTTTCATGCTGGATCATAAAGCTATGGTGACAGTTCGTACTGAGAAATATGGTAAGTGTGCAAGAAGGCAGTATCTGCTGATGCTGCCTTAATTGCAGGTGGTGCCAAATCCGCAGCCCTTATGTATCTTGAGTGTTAAAGCTGACCAAGCAAACCAATGTGGTGCAGGTGTGTTTGACTGCAAGCCATTGGGTTTCATTTGGGCCAAGTTTCCAAACAACTACACTGTAGCCAACACCATCATGTTTGACGACTTGAGGCGAAACTATGTCATGAATCCCCAGAATGGCTTGGTCATTCATCCCTACAAGCATGCTCATAGAAACAGAGACACTGATAAGGAACTATTGTACCTTGCTGAGTATCTGCAGAGCATAGCATCGCTGCCAAGCATGGCAGACCTGAATCATCGCAGGTGGCAGCGGTATCTAGAGAAACAGGGGATAGGCCAGCTATAGCTTGAAGACAAGCTTTGTGCTTCATGAGCACATGCACAGATATCTCTTGCTTGCTGTGCTGTCTGTACTGCCAAGAGTTTGTGCATTCATAGTCACTGGGCTTACATCACAAAAACCCCTGTAGATCCAACTGTGCCTGAGTTGCACTTGTTATTGATATCTGAACTTAGAAAGTCGCTCTGGTATGGCTGCATGTGGCATATGGTGCACATTCATTTGGCTTACTCACACAATGCAGTCACGGTCTGTGCACTGCTACAATGCTCTGGTGTCACTTCTTGCTAGACTCGATTTTAGGCTACCCCTAGCCTTGCGGCCAGGATTTTCAGCGGTGTGTTGTGTCTGACATATCAATGCAGGCAACTTGTCAACAATCTGTTGCATAGATTCTGTTGGTCAATAGAACAGTTGCTGCATCAAGCTGAAAGTTACGCTGCTGGTTGCAACTGTCAGCCAAAATCAATTGCAAATGTCCAGCGAAGACCCGAGCATATTCAGGCAGCTCACATACATGCGATAGAGCAGCAGCTGGCACAAACATTCAGGAGAAAGGGCGGGCTCTCATGAAGCGGCTGAGCACACCTGCTTGGACTTGCTGCTGTGCGGGTTGCTTGCCTGCTTTAATACATATGGTGCTCAGCTCAGTCACCAAATGACTGAAGGACGGTCTTGACAATGGATCCGCCTCAAAGCAAGCATGTGCTAAGCTGACCAAACTTTGGTCTGTAGTGCTGGGTAATGCTGGACGCAACTGGTCATCCCCAACTGCCAAAGCAACCTGCAGAAATAGCTCCAGTTAAAGCTGGTTCAAGTCCCACTATACAGCACACCAATCTGGAAATGCATTGCAGATGGCATTCACAACCATGTGGACTCCAAGCAACCTGAATGTGCAAAGCACAAGGATCCCCAGTGCATGGTCCCATGCATTGTTACCATTGCAAACTCTATGACACTGCAAGGCTGCATTAAGATGCCTTAGTGTTCAGTGATGAGCAGGGTTGTGACATGTGGTCAACTGCATTACAGCTGCTTTAGCTTTGAGCTGGTGCTGACCACAACCTGCGAAGGAGTCAGGTGCTGATCCTCATAGGGAATCTTCTGGGTGATGAGCTCCACCAGCAACACTCCCCAGCTGTACACATCAGTCCTACTGTTGTACAGCTCGTGGCGGATCATCTCTGGAGACATGTACAGGTAGGTGCCCGTCTCTCCTGTCAGAACTCCCATGCTTTCTGGGGTCAGCCATCGGGCTAGCCCCATGTCTGCCACCCTGGCATGCCCACCTGTCCACCAATTGTGCTTTCAGTATGCAACTGCTTTGTTAGGTTTGCATTGACACATACAGCCTTTTGCACCCTACTATGCACGTCCTGTGCTCATTTGATGACACAAAGCCAAGAAGTGACGCTTGTGAACATGCCACAGCTGTATGTGCTGAGTCTGCTGCATGGTCATGTCACCGCAAGCTGCTTCAAAATCGCACATATCCCACGTTTACTTGAGCAGCAGCAAGAATCTCAGCGTATCTGTGTGCATCCTGCACTGTGGCGGCTTCTCAGCTACAGCCACTCTCTCGACACCATTGCACGTCGCTCTTGAGTGACATGAGTGCAACCTGCTACCATGTTAACCCAAACTAGACCTTGATGATGACAACGCCAGAGCAATGGTGTTTTTTGACAGTCGCTGTTGAGCAGATGACGATTGCCCAGACTATGATGTAGTTGCACATTTGCAGACTGAGTCAAAATATAGCTCAGTTGCTCACCAGCGTCAATAAAGACATTTGTTGGCTTTAGGTCTCTGTGCACAATTGGAGGATCATTCTCTTCTAAGGCAGCCATGCCACGGGCTACGCCCAGGGCCATTTGCAAACGTTCCGCCAAAGGCCGCTTGGGTGGTAACCTGCATCAAGCACGCCATGTCAATGGTGGTGCCAGCTGCAGCAGGAAGGCCTTGCCCAAAGGAGCCATGCCCTTTTGATTTGGGAAACATACCATTAACTACAGGCAGTGACCACAGATCTGTTCTGGATTATATCTGTTCCAGCATAACAGAGTGCCAGGTGTGTAAAAGCATAGCCAATGTGGACGCTCTGCATTTGGGACTCTATGCTAACAGCTTTGTTGCCTTTGATTTTGCCTTGTCTTGGCGACTACTTTTGTTTCGCAAGCAGTTCTGCACTTCAGCCTGAAAAGTGTGTCCAGTGTTACCTGCCTTGGCCATACAGCCAGTCTCTGAGGTTGCCGCCTGGCAGGTACTCACACAACAGCATGCAGTGCTTGGGCGGCTGCAGGCATGCCCCTGCATGCCCAAGCACAAGCTAGCTTTGCATCTTGAAACAAAGCTAAAAATGCTGTTGTGTATTGGCAAACAACAAATGTGTTAGTGTTGGTCATGACGCTGTGAGTTCATGCAAGCCAGAACAAGCTGTCATTGCATGATGTGCAAGAGCAGTGTTGGAAAAGATGATGTATGCTTTGTACCATGCATCTCAAGTTCGTCTCTGTCAATGTGCATGTCACTGGCTGAGAGCTTGCGGCACAGCTGTTAGATGGAAACTCTAGTTGCAAGACCAAAGCTGTCTTCTCTGCAAGCACAGTTGGAAGATTGACGACAACTGTCTGCCTACCATAGAAAGGCATGACGTTTGGGTGACGAACACAGGCTAGCACATGCACCTCCCGCAGAAAGCTCTCTGCTTCATCACGCTGCTGGATGCGTACACATTTGACAGCCACATCACCTCCACGCCATCTGCCCATGTATGTTGTGCCAAAGGTGCCTTCTCCTAACACCTTGCCCAATTTCACCTGCACCATGGCACTGGCATGCCAATCAAAATGATGACATCTGGATTGAAAAAATGAAGTGGGCAGCAGTGGTCCTGCTATGGGGTACATACTATTCTGAGCATACCTCACACCATCTTGCTGACAGTTGTTCACACCACACCTGTCTCAAGACGCATTGTATAATAGCTTCTCATAGCATGTCTGAGCGCCTGATATGGTGGCAATCACGGCTGACACATGTAGGTTGGACCAGGAAATGCTGGTGAGCAGGTATTCTGCCATGGGATCAGCACAGCTGCAAGCGGCAGCAAGACATACATACCTGCTGATGATCCACAAGCCATCCTCCTGCTTGACCCAATTTGCGCAACTCTTCCCAGCGCTCTTCACACACCCAACTGGCCTCATCACGTTCTACATTAAAACAGAGTCTCCTCTGCTATTATGTACAGATAGAACCTGATGCGAGCAAAATCTGCATAGTGCTGACCTGCTGTGGCAACATCCAGCTCATCAGGGCTTGCAACTTGGGGGTTTGGCACATGCTCTCCATTCTGCTGTTCCTATAGTACCACTCTGCTAAGCAGGCTCACTGAATTTTGCAGATCAAGATGTTTACAATTTCAGCACATCATGTTGCTGGTCCACATAAACATCAAGTGCAGCGCACCTCTTTTGTGTCAGCTGCTTGCTGCCGGCGCTCCTTTGCTAATAGTGCAGAGAGGTCTTTAAAGTGCTTCTCGTAAGCCGCCTTCCCTGATTGCAACTCCTTGAGCTGCTTTGTCAGCAAGTCTACCTGGCTATTGAGAAGCGCATTTGCTTCTTGCTTTGCAACTAGGTTTGTTTCTGCCTCTTCAAGCCTGTGATCACAGCAGGTGTGGTGACTAGGGTTGTTGTCAGACACGTGTGCATCTGCTGTTTTCGAAGGATGGCTGTGTTCCTGCCGAGTCAACGTGATTGTCAATACCGTGTCACGAGCGGTCGAGCAGCTTGAGATGCTGTTCTGCCTGACAAACTGCCAGCTCTGGACCCCGCTCTGGACTCGTGCGTCTGACTATTGCTTCGGGACATGTCACTACCGGTGCTGAGTAATGTGGAGCCTCATACAGCAACACCCACCCCCCGCCAAAGTGCAACGCGTTTGATCGTGCGCTCGAGACCTATCGTGCACAACATAAACGCCGATACGTATTCGAACTGTCCCGTTGATAGCTGAAAGCAGGTGTTTACACCACAATCACCGAGCTCGTCGGAATGATATATTCTTCAAACTGCAGCTTCTGTTATTGACTGAAGTTTGTAGGCCTGTCGCGTTCAAAGTTGCTCCCATGAGCTTCATGCAAGATGCCCACAACTCTGTCAGCGCTGTAGCGGTGGAACGATTTGCACTTCAAGACAAGTGCTGTGTCGTCACTGGCGGTACCAAAGGAATCGGATTCGCTATTGTTACCGAGCTTGCTAAACTGGGCGCAAAGGTCTGCGCTTGCATGCCTAGACATGCCGTTCGCATTTTAGTCAGCCTTCGAATCAAGAACGAGCGCAGCTGAGCCGCAATTTACGGTCAGTGATATTGTATGCATCGCGCCTTTCCAGGTCGTGACGTGTTCGAGAAAATCTGACGAGCTCACCACCTCCTTGCAAGAGTGGCAAAAGCAAGGCCTTGACGTTCAGGTGGGCCACCTGCGCCGGTCTTGTAAGCTTGAACACAAATAGCAAAATCTCCATGCTTGTCACTTACTTACAGTGTCAACAGGCAGGACTTTTGTGGAACAAGTTGAGCCCCTGCAGGGCTGTACAGCAGATGTATCGACTGAGTCAGGACGCTCTGACCTGCTGGCAAAGGTGAGGACCCTGTGCAGGGGACTTGCAGACCCGTACACACTGTGTGAATGGGCAATTTGGCCTCATTGTGCAGGTGCAAGATGTGTTTGGCTCAAAGCTTGATGTCCTAGGTATGTGCCACATTGCTAAGCTCCCCAGCTCCTGGCCAGCCCCGTCATGCAACGGCCCATTCCATGTGATGTTGCAGTGCATAATGTGGGAACAAATATTCGAAAGCCCACAATCGAGTACTCAGATGATGAGTATCAGCAGGTCATGTCAGCAAACCTGGAGTCCACCTACAAGCTCAGTCAGGTACCACTCAATTTGTGACAATATACCTGGCATATCAGCGCATGTACATCTGGCACAAAGTCCCAACTCCAACTACACCATTGATACTGCTCCACATCGTTTTGTGGCTTGCCCTGAACAAGGTCTTCAGGCGTCATTGAACCCTGATCCTGTGAGAGCTCAATGGATCTGCCAGGCGTTCAATTACAGCAGTGGCGTGCTGGCCTTGATGAATATAGCAAGCTGCAGTTGGACAATAGAGAGACCTGATGCTATTGGGTACAGTTGCAACTAAATGTTTTACCTGTTGTATCAACAGAAGGCATACCCCCTGCTGAAAGAAGCTGGCTCAGCCAAAATGGTGCTCATCTCTTCTGTGGCAGGTGGCCCAACAGCCATGAAGAGTGGCACTCTTTATGCAATGACCAAAGGCAAGAGGTCACAGTCATCCTTGGTCTCCATCATTTGATGATGTTATTGGACATCCGTGCGCATCAGGACTTGATCAGCAGTGCCCATGCAGTGATTTGCACCCTAGCCACAGCACATTGCGAGCAACATCATGTGCTCATCAATTATCATCAAGATTGCTGGCCACCTCATCAGAAGTCATACTTAATCAGTTATCAAACATTTTGACTGTGTCCGTGCAGCTGCCATGAACCAGTTGACCAAGAATCTATGCTGCGAGTGGGGTTCAGATGGCATCCATGTCAATGCTGTCTCACCCTGGTATATACTCACCCCATTAGCTCAGCAAGTACTACAGGACGAGGAGTATAAAGCAAAAGTGTTATCACGCACGCCGTTGAAACGTGTTGGACAGCCCCATGAAGTGTCAGGTGAGCAGTCTTGGATTCAAGGCTCTGCTTGTCCATTGCGGTGACATAAAAAAACCATGGATTCTGTCTGCTGCATTATCTTAACAGCAGATTCTGGAAGTGACTGATATGGTGTCACAGCTTGTGCCATGCAAATTGTCCATCATTGCTAAACCATAGCGTGTTGGTCAGGACAGCTTGGACATACTGTGTTGCAGGTGTAGTGGCATTTCTGTGTGGTCCAGCAGGTGATTACATTACTGGACAAAACATTGCTGTGGATGGTGGATACAGTGTGATGGGGTTTTACTGAGAATGTCACAGGGCTTCGTGTGCTGCTTGAGATGTGTGATGCAAACCGTGACTTCACAAAGCACATATCTGCCATGCCCGCTTAGCAACATAGGTGCAGGCAAAACCCTTCTGGGCGGTCCTTGCTCAGTTTCAGATTGCAGAGGTAAATGTGACCATATTCACTATGGCTTTCTGTGTTGCATTTGCTAAATCAGCAGGTGTATGCTTGACAACCTGCACAAGTTCTGGGTTGAAAAGCTACCTCCAATTGGTCTCAAGCAGCTGTGTGCTCAATGCTTTTGTGGGTTTTTAAATGCAGACAGCTTGATGCACACGCACTGCTAGAGAAGCTATCTTCCACTAAAACTCGGCATGCAGCAGACACATGCCGTTGTAAACATCAGTCACAACAGCATGTCCTTTAAGCTCTAAGAGTTGCTGCATGCTACCTCGACACTGCTCACAAAGCATCAACAGAAAGCCACATGCACAATCCAACAGCATCTCCATACATACATTGTCCAGCAAAGTAACCTGACCATTGAATCAAACGACAACAAAACAGTCTTGATGCAGATGCGAACACGCTCACATTGGCACTCAGGCAGTCAGCTTGAGAAAACAATTGGCATGAAACTCGATGGCTCTAGGTTCTGAAACTCGTTGCTGTAGGCTCTAAATCCTCCCATTGTAGGTGCAGTTTAACTGTGTTTTCTTGTGCAGATGCTACAAAGTAAGATTCACGCAAGCTTAACCAACTGATTTTGCTCATCCTGCTGTATTTTTTTACGCCAGGAGAACGTGCAGGCTGCAAATTCATGTCCTGCATAGACAGCGCTACATGCGAGCATGTGACATTGATTGCTACACTACATTGGGCACCTTGCCAGCCTTGGCTGCAGTGAAATTCTCAGACACCTGCGTGCAATTGCATATTTGGACAGAGATTATCCTGTAGTGCAAGCCATAGGCACAAGGCCAGTCAAGTGCAAGCACAGTCAGTAGTATGCATTGACAAGCATTACTGCAGCTGGACAACTGTGATAGTAGCTCCTGCAGCTAGAATTTGTCCTCTATGCACTTACAGAATGATTGCTGATGGACTGCAACACTGAGGGACTGCTGCAGTAGAGCGTGTGGAGGAGGAGCATATGCAACATCACTGACCTGCTCCCAGTTGACAACATTCCAGAAGGCTGAGATGTACTCAGGCCTGCGGTTCTGGTACTTCAGGTAGTAGGCATGCTCCCATACATCCAGACCCAAGATGGGGATGGATGGGTCATCAGCAACTTGCATGAGTGGGTTGTCCTGGTTGGGTGTGGAGGTGACAATGAGCTTGCCATCCTTCACTGCCA
>JAABUP010002173.1_pt1 | contig 39020 bp, 39 predicted proteins | sample 5559201 | NCBI WGS metagenome assembly JAABUP01 (sample SAMN10711887, study PRJNA513373) | rock metagenome | isolation source: Antarctica rocks | place: Antarctica | reverse complement strand
CTCCTCCCCGGTCAGTTCCAGCGGCGCCTTCGGACGACCCGTTCTCGGCATAACCCATTCTACGACTTATCACACGAACTAAGGGCGCACGACACTAGCAGGCCGAGGCGCAGTTATAGGGATTGTGCGGCGAGGGGCGGAGCAGAGTCCAGCCTTCGTAAGTCGGTCCAGTTGGGCCGCAGCCGCACGGTCCTACGAACTGGCGCGTGACGTCGGCACATCGCTGTGTCGGCGCGGGCAGCACCCCCCCGCACGATCTACGTCGCGTGGTCGAACTGGCGTCATCGCAGGACTGCGCCTCCGTTAGGCAAAGTCAGTTGAGGGTTCCGCACGTGGCGGCGTGCTGTCAGCGGCCCACCAGACAGACGAAAGCCCTGAGGAGGATGACCCCCTGAGAGCTTCCGTGCTGCCTTGGTCTAGCTCCGGCGCCCGGCCGCTTCTTCCGGCGTGCGCCCGGCGCCATCGTCCTTGCGCTCGACGAAGAAGCCACTGATGGCACGCCCGGCCTTGTCGAGTCTGCCCGCATGCTTGTCGCTGTCGTGGCTGGTGGTGTTGTCGGACTCGACCGGCGTGAGCTCGATGTGCTTGGCCGCCGGCATCGGTGTGGTCACCTCGACGAACTCCCCACTCGGCAGTTGGCGGATGATGCCCGTTTCGATGCCGTGCTCGACAAGCTCCTCATCCTTCTTCTGGAGCGAGATGCAGACCCGCCGGGTGGCGAAGAAGGCGATCGGAGGCACGACCATCGCGGCAACGCGGCCGGCCCAGGTCATGGCGTTGAGCGACACGTTGAACGTCGTGGCGATCACGTCGTTGCCACCGGAGACCAGCAGCACGCTGTAGAACGCGACGGCCAGCGCACCGATCCCCGTACGAGTGGGGTTGTCTCGAGGCTTGTCGAGCAGGTTGTGGTAAGCCTTGTCGCCCGTGAGCTTGGCCTCGAGAAACGGGTAGAGCGCCAAGAGCGTGAAGATGATCCCCGGCATTACCACGGTCGGCCAGACCAGCGGTGACAGGGTCACGCCGAACGCCCGGAACTCCCATGGCAGGAACAGGCGGGTGGAGCCGTCGAGCCAGCCCATGTACCAGTCAGGCTGCGATGCCGCGGACACCACACCTGGGTCGTAGGGTCCGTACAGCCAGATCGGGTTGATCTGGGCCAGCCCGCCGAGCAGCGCGCACACGCCGAAGACGAGGAAGAAGAACCCGCCGGCCTTGGCCGCGTACACCGGGAACAGCCGCGACCCGACGACGTTGTCCTCGGTCCGCCCGGGTCCGCGGAACTGAGTGTGCTTCTGGTGCCACAAGATCCCCATATGGGCGCTGATCAGGCCGAGGATCACCCCCGGGATCAGCAGGATGTGCGCCACGTAGAGCCGCGGGATGATGTCTTCACCCGGGAAGTCGCCGTTGAACAAGATTGACGCCGCCCAGGTACCGATGACGGGTATCGATTCCACGATCGAGTAGGCGATGCGCAACCCCGTGCCGGAGAGCAGGTCGTCCGGGAGCGAGTAGCCAGCGAAGCCCTCGATGATGCCGAGCACGAGCAGGGCCACACCGATGAGCCAGTTGATCTCGCGGGGCTTGCGGAACGCACCGGTGAAGAAGATGCGCAGCAGGTGCACCACGATCGAAGCCAGGAACAGCAGTGCAGCCCAGTGGTGGATCTGGCGGAAGACGAGGCCGGCCCGCACGTCGAACGAAAGGTCGATCGACGAGGCGTAGGCCTCGGAGACCTGGATCCCCTTCATCGGCACGTAGGAGCCGTTGTAGACCGTCTCCTGGGTGCTGCCCTTGTAGAAGAAGCTCAGGTAGGTGCCCGAGAGCAGCAGGATCACGAAGCTGTACAGCGCGATCTCGCCCAGCATGAACGACCAGTGGTCGGGGAAGACCTTGTTCATCGAGCGCCGGGTGAAGTTCGAACTGGCCAGACGGTCGTCGACAGCCTTGTAGCCCTTGCGGACGCCGTCAGCGGTGGCAGTGCTCATCCGCGCTCCCAGAAGGATGGGCCAACGGGCTCCGAAAAGTCGCCCTGTGCAATGAAGTATCCCTCGTTGTCAACGTCAATCGCCAGCTGAGGTAGCGATCGTGCAGCGGGACCGAAAATCGGCCGGCCCCCGTCGATCACATCGAAGATCGACTGGTGACAGGGACACAGCAGGTGGTGCGTCTGCTGCTCGTACAGCGAGACCGGGCAGCCGGCGTGGGTACAGATCTTGGAGTATGCGATGTGGCTCGCGTAGGTGTAGTTCTCGCGTCCCTTGACCGGCCTGTTCTCGCCGGGGCGCAGGCGGATCAGCAGGATCGTCGAGTCCGCCTTGGTGGCGATGTCGGGCACCTCGTACTCGTTGGGGCTGCCCTCCTTCGGTATGCCGGGGAACAGCGTGTAGAGGCCGCCTGCTGCCACGTCACCCAGCTTGACCGGGACGCCGTCCTGGTTGACCATCCGCATGCCCCTGCGCCACCGAGTGCTGTTCAAGAACTTCGGGCTGCGGCCGACCAAATGGCCGAAGTTGAGCACGGGCACCAGGACGATCAGGCCGAGCGCTCCGGCTGCCCCGAGCAGGCTGCGGCGGACGAGCGGGCGGGTGCCGATGCCGGTCTCGGCGAAGCCGCGGGCGAAGGCGGCCTCGGTCGCCTCGCGCTCCTCGGGCTTCGAGAAGTGCGGCTCGCGCTCCTGGACTGCCTCTTCGTCAGGCATCAGCCGCTTGGCCAGGTGGATGACGCCGATGCCCAGGGCGGACAGCGCCACGCACAGGCTGGCGCCCAGCACCGGCGTGTAGTACTGGCGGTGAGAGTTGCCGGCGAAGTTCACCACCACGAAAACCAGCGTCCCGAGCACCGATAGACCGAACCAGGTCGCGACCCAGCGCTCCGCCGTGCGCTCCTTGCGCTTGTCGACGTCCTCGGGCCGCGGCTGCTGGATGTCGACATCGGCGTAGCCGGACCCGCCGACGTAGGAGTTGCCGCCGCCACCCTGCTGCACGGAGCTGTCGGTCTGCTGGAAGTCGGCGCCGTGCGGGCGCTCGACATCGCTGCCCGCACCTCCGTCATCGCGACGGGGCGCCTTGAGGCGCGAAAGAATGTCACCGCTGGCATCGGCCGCGGTCTGGCCCTCGCGCCCCGCCGCGACGCGGGTGCCGGGGTCGGCTCCTCGTCCTGGGGCGCCGCCGGCGGGCTGCTCCGGCGACTCGTCAGGCAGGTCGGGGGGCTGCGTCATGCGATCCTCGATCCGATCCACAGGGTCGCCACGACCAGCAGCGGGATGCCGACCAGCCACGCGACGAGTCCCTCAGGGATGGGCCCGTAGTGCCCGATCCCCGCGCCACCCGGGTCCTTGGGGTTGGTCACGAAGGTGACGTACTTCGCGATCGAGTTGACCTGGTGGTCGTTGAGCTGCCCGGCGGAGAACACCGGCATCGACTCCGGGCCCGTCCGCATGGCTTCCGCGATCTGCACGGGGGTGGCGTTCCCGAGGTTGGGAGCGTGCTTGCCGTAGGACAGCGCGCCGCCCGCGCCGACGGCCTGGTGGCACTGCGCGCAGTTGACGCGGAACAGCTCACCGCCGTAGGACAGGTCACCGGAGGCCAGGTCGACCGCCGGCTTGGCGGGGCCGGGGGCGAGCGAGCCGATGTAGGCCGCCAGCTGGTCGATCTGCGTCTGGTTGTACAGCGGGTCGCGGCGCTCCGCCTGCGCTCCCGGCCGTGCCAGGGGCATCCGGCCGGTGCCGACCTGGAAGTCGACAGCGGCGGCACCGACACCGATCAGGCTGGGGGCCTGGTTGCCGCCTTGCGCGTTCAGCCCGTGGCAGGACGAGCAGCCCTGGAGGAACAGTGCCTGCCCCTGGCGGACGGCCTCGCTCTGCCCGGCGGACTCGGCCGCGTCGCTGCTTGGCGCGACGATGCCCCACAGCGTTGCGAGGCCGACCAGGGCCAGGACGACGACAACGATCGAGGGCACGCGTCGGGTGCGCCGACGGTCGGCTGTCTGCTGACTCACGCGTGGGCCTCTCACTGAAGCAGGTAGATAGCAGCGAACAAACCAACCCAGACGACGTCGACGAAGTGCCAGTAGTACGACACGACGATCGCCGACGTCGCCTGTTCAGGCGTGAAGGGACCGAAGGATGTTCGGGCCAGCACGAGGATGAAGGCCACGAGACCGCCGGTGACATGCATGGCGTGGAATCCGGTCGTCAGGTAGTAGACCGACCCGTAGGAGTGCGACGAGATCGAGAACGTGTTCTCGCCGAAGTACTCGTACATCTGCCCGCCGACGAAGGCGGCCCCCATGAAGAACGTGATGATGAACCAGCGCCGCAGGCCGTAAACGTCTCCGCGCTCCGCGGCGAACACCCCGAGCTGGCAGGTGAGGCTGGACAACACCAGGATCGAGGTGAAGACCAGCGCGTAGGTGACGTGCAGGTCCACGGGGCCCTTGCCGAACACCCCCTCCTTCGGAGGCCAGGGGAAGGGCGCGACTGACCGGACCGTGAAGTACATCGCGAACAGTGCCGCGAAGAACATCAGCTCGGAGGACAGCCAGACGATCGTGCCGACCGACACCATTGACGGACGGGTCACCGAGCCGTGCGGGGGGGCGTTCTCCAGGACCGGAGCTGCAGCTGCCACGGGGCTCATTCTGGCAGACGCATCGCGGCAACTGCCGGTGGGTACGGCACCGGGTTCGGCCGGCCCGGCGTGAGGAACTCCACGCCTCCTACCAGGGGTGATCTGCGCGCTGTAACGGCCTACGCTGGGGTCGTGGCACCCCTCACGCTGGTCGCTCACGGCGCCGCTGAAGGCGCCGGCTACGGTGCCCTGCCGGCGGCGCCCACCGTGGCCCGGCTACTGCTCGGCGGCGAGCTGGCGTTGCTGCCGCTGCTCGGCGTCCTGCTGTCGGCCGGGCTCTATATAGGGGCTGTCCTGCGGCTGCGCCGGCGCGGCGATGCATGGAGCCCGTGGCGCACGGCGTCCTGGCTGCTCGGTGTGGCCGTCATCGCCTATGCCGTGCTCGGCGGCATCGCCGTGTACGACGACGTCCTGTTCTCGGCCCACGCGGTCCAGCACATGCTGCTCGCGACGGTCGCGCCCATCCCCCTGGCCCTCGGTGCCCCGGTGACCCTGGCGCTGCGCACCCTGCCTGCCGGCGCTCGCAAGCTGTTGCTGTCGGTGCTGCACAGCAGGGTCGCGAAGGTCCTCGCCTTCCCACTCGTGGGTTTCGCGATCCTCATCGTCAGCATGTACGGGCTCTACTTCACCTCGCTCTACCCGGCCACGCTCGAGCACCCGGTCCTGCACGACGCGATGCACGTGCACTTCCTGCTGGCCGGCTGCCTGTTCTACTGGCCCGTCATCGGCGTCGACCCGCTACCCCGCCTCGACTACTGGGCCAGGCTGCTCCTGCTGTTCATCACCTTCCCGGTCCACGCCCTGCTCGCTCTGGCGATCATGAGTTACAACAAGGTCTTCGCGGCGCAGTGGTACGAGGGCCTGCACCGGCTGTGGGGCGGCAGCCTGCTCGGTGACCAGCAGACCGGCGGCGGCCTGATGTGGGCGGCGGGCGAGCTGGTCGGCGCGCTGGTGTTCGTGGCGCTGTTCGTGCAGTGGTCCCGCGCTGACGAGCGGTCCGCTCGTCGTGACGACCGCCGCGCGGTACGGACCGCGGTGAGCAACCCCCAGGGAGGCGACGACGGCGGTGACGAGCTGGCCGCCTACAACGCCTGGCTGGCCTCGCTCTCGCAGGGTGACACCCGCGCCGCGAGGCGGTGAGGCTGTTTGGGCGACGCCGGCGCCCCGGGCCTGCGGCGCTCGTCGACGACGGTTCCCTGCGGCTGGTCGGCTCCGGCCGTGACCCGGTCAGGGGCGAAGCCGCGGTGCTCGACGACATCGCCGCTGCCGGACACGATCCGTCGTCGCCTGTGTTGGTCCGGCAGTTGTTCGAGCTGGACGATCCCGTCGACCGCTCGGCGCTCGTGGCCGCGCTTGGCGAGACCGGCTACGAGGTGAGCACGCAGCCGTCCACCGCTGATGCGCCGACGGCGGCCAGCGGACCCGAGCAGGTTGTCGGCCGGCGCACGCAGGTGCTCACCGTGCTCGCCGCCGCCCAGGCCCGCGCACGGATGACCGGGCTGGAGACGCGGCTCGCCTGCCGGTACCTCGGGTGGGAGGCGCTCGCGCCGCTGCAGGAGCGGGAAGGGCCGCTCCGGTAGCCTTCGGTCGTCCTACCCGATGGCGGGATGCGACGACGTCCGAGGAGCCGACCGCGATGCCCACCGTGCTCGTCTACAGCAGCGACACCGGCGTGCGGGAGCGTGTGCTGATGTCGGTCGGTCGTCGCCCCGACCCGGACCTGCCTGCCATCGAGTGGGTCGAGGCCGCAGAGGGTGAGCAAGTCGTGCACGCTGTCGACCGCGGGGGCATCGACCTGTGCATCCTCGACGCCGAGGCGGCACCGACCGGCGGCATGGGCATCTCCCGCCAGCTGAAGAACGAGGTCCGCAACTGCCCCGCCTTCCTGCTCCTCGTGGGTCGGCGCGACGACGCGTGGCTCGCCCGCTGGTCACTGGCCGATGCCGTTGTGCTGCACCCCGCAGATCCGCTCTTCCTGACCGAGACGGTCGTCCGCCTGCTGCGCAACCAGGCCGAGCTGGCGCCCGCGTCCGCCGGCGCCCCGGACCACTCCTGACCGCGCCACTAGCGACCGCGCACGTGCTACCGCGCGGCCGGGTGCCAGCACGACGATGAGCGAGACCTGGTCGGGGGTGCTCACCGCGCTGCTCGACAGAGCGTCGCTGTCGGGCGAACGCACCGCGTGGGCTATGGGCGAGATCATGGATGGCAACGCGACGCAGGCGCAGATCGCCGGGTTCGCCGTGGCCCTGCGAGCGAAGGGTGAGACGGCTGACGAGGTCAGCGGGCTGGTCAAGGCGATGCTCGCCCGCGCGGTCGTCCTGCCGGTCGCCGACGAGCTCGCGGCGCGGGCTGTCGACACCTGCGGCACCGGCGGCGACCGCGCGTCTACCGTCAACCTCTCGACGATGGCGGCACTGGTGGTCGCGGCGAGCGGGGTACCTGTCATCAAGCACGGCAACCGGGCGGCGTCCTCACAGTGCGGCTCAGCCGATCTGCTCGAGGCGCTGGGCGTCGCCGTCGACCTGTCACCGGCCGGGGTGGCGCAGTGCGTGGCCGATGTCGGCATCGGATTCTGTTTCGCTCCGCTGTTCCACCCCGCGCTCCGTCACGCTGCCCTCGCTCGGCGGGAGCTGGGGGTGCGGACGGTGTTCAACGTCCTCGGTCCGCTCACCAACCCGGGCCGGCCGGGAGCGCAAGCCGTCGGTGTCGCAGACGAGCGGCTCGCGCCGGTGCTCGCTGATGTCCTCGCCCGGCGGGGGACGTCGGCGCTCGTCGTCCGCGGCGACGACGGGCTGGACGAGCTGACGACGACTGCGGCCACGACCGTCTGGGCCGTAGCGGGCGGCAAGGTGCAGGTGCACCGGGTGGAGCCCGCGGCTTTCGGGTTGCGGCCGGCCCGACCGCAGGATCTGCGCGGCGGTGACGCGGTGCACAACGCTGGGGTCACCAGGGCGCTGCTCGCGGGGGAGCGGGGGCCGGTGCGCGATGCGGTGCTGCTCAACGCCGCGGCAGCGATCGTCGCCGCCAACGGCGTGCGCGCCACCGCGCTCGATGGCCAGCTGCGGGACGGCATGGCCCGGGCCGCGGCGGCGCTCGACAGCGGCGCGGCAGCGCAGGTACTGAAGCGCTGGATCGAGACGAGCACGACGACCGGCTGAGGGCGCGGTGCTCGGTCGGCTGAGGGCGCCGTGCTCGGTAGGCTGAGCGCTCACGCGCCCCTCGGCTCAGCGCCAGCCGCCCCCCGGGGGCCGCGGCAATAGCCCACCCTCGGTAGGCCGATCGTGCCAAGGCGCATGCTGGTGGGAGGCAGTCGACCGGATGATCCTGGCCGTCGCCGAAGGGAGCCCCGTGCCATACACGCCGCCAGCCGGTTGGATCGAGCAGCTCAGCGCGTCGGAGGCTCGGGCCCAGGCGCAGCGCTTCCACCTGCGACCCAACTGCCCAGCGATCGTCAAAGGGGCTGTGCTCGGGACTTCGGACAAGCCGTACAGCGCCGCCCGCTGCCCCGTGTGCGCCAAGTAGCCAGCCGCTAGCCAGTGACCGACTGGGCTCGGGTGTGGCCTGGCGGCGTCATCAGCCGCCCGCTTCGTCACCCAGGCTGAAGGTCGCCTCCAGGTCGTGCCGGCTGTACGCGCGGAACGCGATCATGGTGTGAGTGCCCAGGACCCCGTTGACCTTGCCGATGCGGTCGGCGATGACGTCGGCCAGCTCCTCGTGCCGGCGAACCCGAACCATGACGACGAGGTCGGCGTCGCCGGCGACCGAGTAGACCTCGCTGACGCCCTCGAGCTCGGCGACAGCCTGCGCGACCTCCGGGACGCTGTCGACAGCCGCCGTGAGCAGCACCACCGCCGTGACCACCGCAAGGCCTCCCCGTCGCCCGAAACCGTGCCCAGCCTAAGGCGGCCGTTCGGCCGCTGCGCGGGCCGGCCTGCTGGCGAGCCGCCCCCCACCCCCGCCGCCGGGAACCAGCTGGTGCCTCGGGCCCGCGCCGGGGAGCTCGCGCGGGAGCAGTCGGCGCTGCCCCTGCGCCCCGTGAGCCGGTGAGCACCACGCCCCGCTGCTGACGACGAGCCGCACACCCGGGCGCTCGAGCCACCGCAGCACGCACTCGGTCTCCTCCGCGCTGGCGCACGGCAGCGGACCGGGCCCGGGAGTCACCTGCTCGGCCGTCACCTGCAGCGCGTCGACGAACGGGCGGACGGCGGCCCCGCGTGGGACGACTCCGCAGGCGCTAAGGCGGCCGTGCCGCACCACGACAAGCTCCCAACCGGCCTCGGGGGTCGGGGCGGCCGCCACGACCTCGGACAGGGCGGTGAGTGCCACGAGCCGCTGCATCCTCGCCGCCGCGCGTACGAACGTCAGCAGCCTGTCGCGGTGCACCGCCGCCTCCTCGAACCGCCCCCCAGCCGCGAGAACCCCCATGTGGGCCCGGAAGGAGGTGACCACAGACCCGGCGTCGCCCGTCATCGCAGCGACTGCTCGAGCCACGTGGCCGGCGTACTGCTCCGGTGTCTCCCGCCCGTCGCAGGGGGCTCCACAGCGGCCCATCTCCGCCAGCACGCACGCAGGCGTCCGGCGTCGGGCAGACAGCCGCCCCGCGCACTGGCGCAGCGGAAACGCATCGTGCAGAGTCGCCATGACCCGTTCGGCGACCTGACGGCTGCCGAGCGGCCCGAAGTAGAGGGCGCCATCGTCACGAATCGCCCGCACGAGTGAGAGGCGGGGGAAGGCCTCGACCGTCAACTTGAGAAACGATGCTCGCTCGGGATGGCGGGAGCGCCGGTTGTATGGCGGCTTGTGCTCGGCGATCAGCCGCAGCTCACGCACCTCGGCCTCGAGCGCGGTGCTGCACGGCACGGCGTCGACCCGCTCGGCAATGCGCACCATCTCCGCCATACGCGCCCGCGGCTCGGCCGCGGTGAAGTAGGTCCGCACGCGCCCCCGGAGGTTGCGCGACGTGCCGACGTAGAGGGCACGCCCCGCCGCATCGCGGAAGATGTACACCCCGGGGCCGCTGGGCAGTGCGTCGGCGAGGTGCCGCTTGCGCCTCACCCCGTCGGGGACCAGGGAGGAGAAGCTCGCCAGCTCCTCCATCGTGGTGACGCCGATCGTGCCGAGCCGCTCGAACAGGCCGTGCAGCACATCGACGGTCGCCTGCGCGTCGGCAAGCGCCCGGTGGCACGGCCGGACGCCCGCCCGGAACAGCGTGGCCAGTGAGGCCAGCTTGCAGTCGGGCGTCTCATCGCGGGTGAGGACGCGGCGCGCGAGCCGGGCGGTGTCGACGGACTGCGCCCCGGGCCACTCGATGCCCAGCCTCTGACAGCCCGTGCGCAGGAAACCGAGGTCGAATGGGGCGTTGTGCGCCACGAGCACGGCACCGTGGGCGAACTCCAGGAAGGCAGGCAGTGCCGCCGAGAGCCGGGGTGCGCTCGCCACCATGCTGTCGGTGATGCCGGTGAGGACGGAGATGAAGGACGGGATGGTGCCAGCCGGACGGACCAGGGTCTGGAACTCGCCCAGCACCTGACCCCCCTGCACCTTGACCGCGCCGATCTCCGTGATCTCACAGTCAGCCGCCGAGCCGCCCGTGGTCTCGAGGTCGACGACGACGAACACCACGTCGGCCAGCGAGCGGCCCGCGTCATGCAGCGCGTCGTCGAACGTGGCCTGCCACGGCCCGTGTCGCGGCCTCACGACGTTTCGGGAAGGGGGGCCGATCAGCGGTGTCGGTGCGGGGGCGGGCATGGGGTGAAGCTAGGAGGGGCCTCTGACAAAACTCGGCCAGAACTCGGCGCGACGCGGGGCGTGGTGCCCCTCAGCGCCCGACGTGCCGCGTCACAACGAGGCGGGCGTCCGCTCCTCGGCCACGCGTGCGCTCCGCTCGTACGGCAGGAGCGCCTCCTCGTCGTCCCGCCGCCACGCGCGCTGCTGCACGAGCTGTACGACGAGCACGGCGACTCCGACGCAGGCCAGCACGTCGAATGGTGCGCGCAGCCGGGGCGGCGAGACCGCCACCAGCGCTATGCCGACGAAGTAGCCACTGGTGAGGATCAGCGGCAGCGCGTCGGGATGGCGACGCAGCCGCCACAACCCGACCAAACCGGCCACGCACATGGCCCACACGAACGGCAGCGCGGCGTGCCGGAGGCGCAGGCTTCGGCCGTCCTTGACCTCGGCGCTGTCGGTCGTGCGCCATCCGACGTCGAACAGGTAGCGCGCGTTGTCCACCACCCGGCCAGGCACCAGGCTCAGGTGGCTGCGCAGGCCGCGCATGCCCTCCGCCCGAAAGGCCGCGTCGACCGGCCCCTCGCGCAACCGTCCGGGGCCCGCGAGGTCGCCTCGGATCGCGGCGAACGCGGGATTGAAGTAGGCGTCGACGAAGTGACCGGTCCGCAGCGCCTCGGGTGACCACGTGGCCGCCAGGTTGAACCCGTTGGACGTGACGACCACCGGGCGGCCGACGGCAGCATCGTTACGGGCCACCCAGGGCAGTACCACAACGGCTGCGGCGGCCAGCAGCACTGCGGCGCGCCGAGCGCCGGCGCGGTGCCAGAGCAGCACGGCGAGCACGGGAACGTAGAGCTGGGCGCTGGGTCTGGTCAGGACCAGGCACCCGACCAGAGCGCCGGCCAGCAGCGCGCGCGAGTCAAGCAGCGCGAGTAGGGCTCCGAGCAGGATCAGCAGCGCCACGGGTTCGGACAGCACCGCGCCGTCGTTGGCGAGCAGCGGCGGGTAGACCGCGAGCAGACCTGCGGCTAGCAGACCCGCGGTACGCCCACCGAACCGGGCCGCCAGCACGGCCCCGGCCACCACGACCAGCGCGCCGATCGCGACGTTGAGCACTTGGGCGGCGCCGATCGAGGCGCCCACCAGCCAGTACCAGCTTCCGAGGAGGGCCGGGTAGACCGGCGGTCGGAAGGCTGTCGGGTGCAGGTACCCGTAGGGAAACGAGGTGACGATGCCGTGCCCGGCGGCGAACCGCTTGGCCATCTCGACGTACTGCATGTCGTCGGACTGCGGGTGGTAATGGCGCATCACGACGATGACGTAGCCGATCCTCACCACCATCGCCAGCACCAGGACGGCAAGGAGATCACGCCGGTGCAGGCGCTGCCCCGCAGGCCACGAAGGGCGCGGCGGGAACAGCGTCACCCGGCCAGGCTATGGGCCGGGCACCGCCGCCGAGGCTGGGACGCGCCGGACGACAGGGGCAGTGCCGAGATCCTGGTCACGCCGGCGCCACGGCGGCTGCGCCACCAGCACTCCGACGGCGACGCAGCCGAGGACGTCGAAGGGCGCCCTCAGCCGGGGCGGGGCGACGGTGACGAGCGCGACGGCGATGAAGTAGCAGGCGGTGACGGCGACGAGCAGGCCGTCGCGGCGCCGCAACAGCGGAACGAGGCCGATGACGGCGAGCACCTCGAGCACCCAGATCACCGGCAGCGTCGCGTGGCGCACCGCGAGGTTGCGGCCGTCGAGGCGTTCCGCGACGTCGTTGGTCTGCCAGGAGATGTCGAGCAGGAACTGCAGGTTGTCCTTGACCTGGGACGGGATGCGCTCCGGATGGGTGCGCAGCCCGTGCAGCCCGGCCTGCTGGAAGGTGGCGTCGAGGTTCGCCTCGTTGAGATTGGCGTAGGAGTGCTGGTAGTCGCGCAGGCCGGTGAAGGCGGGATCGCGGATGGGGTCGACGAAGTGGCCCGCGGCGATGGCCTGGTCCGACCAGATGGCCGCAAGGTTGAAGCCGTTCGACGTCACGATGACCGGCTTGCCGAAGTAGACGACGTTGCGCACCACCCACGGGCTGACGACGAGGACCGCGGTAGCCGCCATCACCAGCGCCTGCCGCCATCGCGCTTGCAGGATCAGCAGCACGGCGAGGGTGGGGACGAGCAGTTGCGCGCTCGGTCGGGTCAGCACCAGCAGCCCCAGCGCGAGTCCGGCGAGCAGCCAGCGCCTGGTCAGCAGCAGCCACAGGGCGAGCAGCATCAGCAGCAGGGCCAGCGGCTCGGTCAGCACCACGCCGTCGTTAGCGAGCAGGGCCGGATGCAGCGCGGCGAGCACGGCGGCGACGACGGCAGCCCGGCGCCCACCGAGCCGCCCCGCGACCACAGCGGCCATGACCACGACGAGGCTGCCGAGCACGACGTTGAGCGCCTGCGCGACACCGATGTGTACGCCGAACAGGGCGTAGGCGCCGCCGAGCAGGAGCGGGTAGAGCGGCGGCCGGAAGGCGGTGTGGTGCCGCCAGAGGTAGGGGAACTCGGCGGAGACGCCCTGCCCGTGGGCAACGTTGGCGGCGATCTCCGAGTAGTGCCCGTCGTCGGCGTGGAAGGTGTAGGAGCGCAAAGCGAGCAGGCAGTAGAGGATCCGGATGGCCAGTGCTGCCGCGAAGACGAGGCCGAGCTGCCGCTGCGTCAGCCCGATGCGAGCGGGGGCCGCGCGATCGGACGCCAGGGCCACCGGGCCAGCATAGGGCCCGGCTCGTCACCCCGTTAGCGCCCATGCCGCGCGGCGCGGCGGGGTAAGGAGGCCTCCGCTGTGAGCGCGCGCGGGTGGGCCAGCCGGGTGCTACCGGGTGTGGCGCCTCAAGACGCGCGGCGACGCCGGCCGATAGACCTGTATGCGACCAGGCCGGCGGGGACCAGCGACGTGGCGGCGGTTGGCCCGCGCGCGAGCAGGAGTGCGCGGCCTCGTCGGCGCCGGACTCGCAGCGGCCATCCTCGCCGCCGCATGCGGCGCGCCCACCGCACCGTTCAAGGACGCCGACAACGGCGGCCCGAACGACCACGGCTGGTTCCAGGCCGGGATGGTCTGGCGGGGCGACCTCGGTGACCCGACCGTGGTGCGGGTCGGCAGCGTCTACTACGCCTACTCCTCGCCGACCGGCGGGCGCTACCTGCCGGTGCTGACCAGCACGGACTTGACGACCTGGCGGATCCGCGCGCAGTACTCGACGAACGGCCCGCCGGGACGCCCCGGGTACAGCGTCGCCAGCGACCCGGCGATCCCTGCAGAGATCCGCGTCTCGGCCGACAATGACTGGGGCAAGTACAACAACGAGGACGGGCTGGTACGTCCGGCGTCGTGGGGCCTCACCGACGCTCAGGGGCCGTGGCTGCGCCGTGACCTGTGGGCACCGGGCGTGTTCGCCATCGGCTCCACGTACTACGCCTACTCTGCGGTCCGCGTCGGGTGGGCCAGCGACGACCCGAACCACTACGGGCGCTTCTGCCTCACCGTCGCCTCCTCGGCCAGCCCGGCCGGCCCGTTCCGCGACGTCAGCGGCGGTGCTCCCATCCAGTGCCAGGCGCCGACGCACGACCCCGCCGGCTCCATCGACCCCTCGCCCTACCACGACCCGGCCACCGGCAAGGACTACCTGTTGTGGAAGGCCGCCGGGATGATCGGCGTGCGCGAGTCGGCTCTCATGGCTGTCGAGCTGGGGGCTGACGGCAAGCCGAAGGCCGGGGCACCCTGGCAGAACCTGCTCGAAACCAACCGGGCAGCGCCCTGGGAGGGCGGGACGATCGAGAACCCGTCGATGATCTCCTACGGCGGCACGACCTACCTGTTCTACTCGGCGAACGACTCTCGTTCCGATTCCACCGGGCACAGCAACTACGCCACCGGATATGCGATCTGCCCCAAAGGGCCACTGGCACCGTGCTTCCGGCCGGATCCCGCGCATCCGCTGCTCGCCAGCAACAGCATCGACCAGGGGCCGGGTGGCGCGTCGGCCTTCACCGACACCACCGGGGGGCTGCGCCTGGCCTACGCGACCTACTGGGCCGGCGAGACGCGGCCTGACCACCCGCGCCGGCTGCACATCACTCACCTGACCCGCGGCGCGTACGCCACGCTGCGGGTGGGCTGAGCCCAGCCGCGTCCCCGGCACCAGCTCGCGAGTATGGTTCGCGACCCGCCGCTTGGGTGGACCAGAACAGCGAGCCCGGCGGCCGTAACGGCCCGAGGGTTTGGCGGCATCAGACCATTAGGGTCTCGTGCGTGGCCAGCATCTTCACTAAGATCATCCACGGGGAACTGCCCGGTCGGATGGTGTACGAAGACGACACCGTCGTCGCGTTCCTGACCATCGCACCGATCCGGCCTGGCCACACGCTCGTCGTGCCCCGCCGGGAAGTCGACGACTGGCTCGAGCTGAACCACGACGAGCGCACCGCGCTGTGGGCGGCGGCGGCCACGGTCGGACGGGCCATCGACGCCGTCTGGTCACCCCGCAAAGTGGCCGCCCTGCTGCTCGGCCTCGAGGTGCCGCACGTACACGTGCACCTGATCCCGATCGACAGTGAGGACCAGGTGCGGCTGGAGCTGGCCGACACCGATCCCGATCCGGCATCGCTCGATGACGCGCAGGCCCGCATCCGGGCGGCCATCGGGCCGAGCTGACGGCTTTGCGCTCAAGCCCCAGAGCGCTAGGGGCGGAAAGTGTCAGAGGCTAGTCCTAGCGTCCGCACCAGCCCCGGGATGAGCCCGGCTGGAACGGAGGCATTATCGTGCACATCGACTGTGAAGGCTGTGAGATGCGAGGGCTTCGCTGCGGCGACTGCGTGGTCAGCGTGATGCTCGGCGCCCCGCCCGAAGGCGTCGAGCTCGACGACGCCGAGCGGGCGGCACTCGACGCGCTGGCCGCGGGCGGTCTCGTACCGCCTCTGCAGCTCGTCCCCCGGGTGTCTTCTTGGCGGGCACGGGCAGGCTGACGCGGTCGTACGATTCGCCGGGTGCGGCTGACAGCTCGTGCCGCTGTCGGCACGCTGCTCGCTTGCGCTGCCTGCAGCACTGCTGGCGCGCCGGCCACTCCTGCTGTGCCCCGGGCCCCAGCTGTCACCTCCCGGCCGGCCTCGGCAGCACACCTTCCCTCCGACGTCCTGCCCCGCTTGCCGGCTGCGGTGGCTGCGGTCGCAGCGGTCTGGGGTGCTGCTGCCCGGCAGCCGGTCATGGTGATATCCCAGGCACCGCCCGGGCACGTGGCGGGCGGGTCGGACGAGGCGGCCGCGTTCGTCAGCGACGCGCCCCCGCGGCTGCTCATCGACCCGTCCTCGTGGTCGGTGCTGTCGCCGACCGGGCGAGATGTCGTGCTGCGCCACGAGCTCACCCACCTGGCAACGGCCGGCATTGATCATGCCGACGCCCGCCTGCCGGCGTGGCTCGTGGAGGGTGCGGCGGAGTGGACCGCCTGGCGCGCTGTGCCGTGGCCCGACGAGCGGGTGGCTCCGGAGCTGGCAGCGCTCGTCCGGACGGGCCGAAGCCCCGCCCAGCTGCCGACCGACGCCGACCTCAGCCCGAGTGCGCCGGATACCGCCGCGCAGTACTCCAGCGCGTGGCTCGCCGTGCGCGAGATCGTCCGCCGCGTCGGGCCAGCGAGCCTGGTGCGCCTGGTGCGCTCTCTGGAGCAGCAGCCGGGGGGCGCCTTTGCAGCTGTCCTCCAGGCAGTGACGGGTGACACGCTTGAGACCCTGCAGCAGCGCTGGCGGCTGGCGGTGAGCCGGCTGAGCTGAACCGGCTATGCGGCTGACCTCTATGCGCAATCCGGCACGGCAGGATCGTCCAGCATGCGCACCCTGCTCGTCACCAACGACTTCCCACCCCGGCCGGGCGGCATCCAAGCGTACGTGCACGCGCTCACCCGGCAACTGCCGGCCGATGAGCTGGTGGTCTACGCATCTGCCTGGAAGGGGGCTCGCGAGTTCGACGCCGAGCAGCCGTACGAGGTGGTCCGCCATCCCTCGTCGCTCCTGCTGCCGACCCCTGACGCGCTGCGCCGAGCGTGCGACATCGCGCGGCGAACCGGTTGCGACACGGCGTGGTTCGGCGCTGCCGCCCCCCTGGGGCTGCTTGCTTCTGGGCTGCGCCGGCGTGCGGGCGTCAGCCGGGTGCTGGCCAACACGCACGGCCACGAGGTCGGATGGGCCATGCTGCCCGGGGCGCGGCAGGTGTTGCGCCGGATCGGGTCGAACACCGACGTCATCACCTACCTTGGCGCCTACACCCGGGCCCGGCTCGCGCCGGCGCTCGGCCCGCACCCCGAGCTCGTGCACCTGCCCAGCGGGGTGGACACGGCGGTGTTCACGCCCGCGGCGGACGGTGCTACCGTCCGGGCGAGGCACGGCCTGGGGGAGCGGCCGGTCGTCGTCTGCGTCAGCCGCCTCGTACCGCGCAAGGGCCAGGACCTGCTGGTCCAGGCGCTGCCGGACATCAGGCGCCGCGTTCCCGGGGCTGCCCTGCTCATCGTCGGCGGTGGCCCGGACCGGGAGCGGCTTGCGCGGCTGGCCGCAGCCGCGGGCGTGGCCGGCGACGTCGTGATCACCGGCTCCGTGCCCTGGTCGCAGCTGCCGGCTCATCACGCCGCGGGCGACGTGTTCGCCATGCCCTGCCGGACCCGTCGGGGCGGCCTGGAGGTCGAAGGGCTCGGCATCGTGTTCCTGGAGGCGTCGGCGACCGGCCGGCCGGTGGTGGCGGGGAACAGCGGGGGAGCACCGGATGCGGTGCTCGACGGCGAGACCGGTTTTGTCGTTGACGGCCACGACCGGGACGCGGTCGTCGATCGAGTCGTCACCCTGCTGCTTGACCCCGCACTTCGGGATCGGATGGGAACCGCGGGGCGCGCCTGGGTCGAGCGCGAGTGGCGCTGGGACGTGTCGGGTCGGCGGCTGCGCGAGGCCTTGGCGGGCCCGGAGCGGCCCACGCCGAAGCATGGCGTGGGAGCGGACCGGTAAGGCGTCAGCCGGGCGTCGGAGCCCGCGACCCGACGGGGTCGCGGACGGCGCCAAGGGCCTGGGCGCGGCGCCAGATCAGCTCTGCCTGCACGGCCACCATCAACCCGATCATCAGCAGGACCTCGCCGACCCCGCCGTCGTCGCTGACATCGGCGAAGTACGCGATCGTGCCAAGGACGAACTTGCTCGCCACCAGGGCCAGGAACAGCCCTACGGTGAGCCTCGTGCCCTGGCTGTACACGTGGCCAGCTTCGTTCCACACCCTGGTGAACCGGCCGCGGACCACGCCGACCACCAGGCTCAGAGCGAGGCTGATGACGAGGAACAGCACGCTCAGGGCGTTGGGGGGGAGGTTGAAGCCACCGCTCACCAGGCCGATGATGAGGTAGATGATGGCGAGCTTGAACCGGGTTCGCCCGACCACCTCGTGCCGCCGGGTCTGCTGGTAGACGGCGCAGCCGGTCAGCGCCAGGATCATCAACAGTTCGCCGGGCGTCACTGGACTTCCTTCGAGCCGGTGGTGCAGAAAGCTGCCTTGGCTTCACGACTGTAGAACGCTCCGCTACACGGTGGTATGAGCCACGCTGCCGGATACCGCGGAGCATTCCCGCTCTCACGACATCACCGGCGCACGGTGAGCGCTCACCCCTTGCGGGGTGACGAACGCCGACGCGAGGGTCGCCTGCCATGCCCTAGGTAATCGAGGTTCGCCCACCAACGGCTGTCTCTCGCGCACCAACCTTCATCACGGGCCTGGGTCGGTCAGCTACAGGTCCAGGACCAATGTCAGGGCCTCGTCCACTCGCTGCATCTCCCCGAGTGACAGGAACCCGACCCGGTCGGCCAGTCGATTGAGGTCGACGGTGTCCAGCTGGTCGCATCACCAGCGTCTCCCGGCCAGCGACCGAGACAGCCGGTCGAAAGCTGGTCTCGCGGGCGCTGGTGCTCGTGAAGGCGACCACCCAGATATTGAGGTTGAGCCACTCCGGCTGCAGGACGATGGCGAACCGGCGCCCGCTGTTCGTGACCGCTTCCTCGAGCCGGCAGCCGGCAGACCTCACCCCGCATGGAGTGCCGCTCTGTCCTCCTGGGTCGCCTGGATCTCGGCACGATCGACCGGATCATCTCTGATGGCGCGCGCCTCGGCGGCAGCTCGTTGGCGGCGTTCGTCACGTTGCATCGCTGCAAGAGCGGTCAGGATGACCTGATCCGCGCTCTGCCGCCGCGAAGCCCCCAGTGCCATGAGCAGGTCCCGGGGCCTGGTCTGGACCTTGACAGTGGTGGTGTCGGCCATCTGCCGAGTCAACTGACGGTAGACGGCTCACGCTGCAGGAGCCGAGGCGGAAGGTGCTTCAGCTCGACCTTCGGCTCAGGCGTAGAGCCCGGCGACGTCCGGTGCGAACTCCTCTATGATCACCTTGCGCTTGAGCTTGAGGGACGGCGTCATCTGGCCAGCTTCCTCGGTGAAGTCGGTCTCGAGGATCGTGAACTTGCGAATCGACTCCGCCTTGCTCACCGCCTTATTCGCCCGGTCGATCGCCGTCTGGATCTCCGCCCGCAGCTCGGTGTCGTTCACCAGCGCCACGCGGCTGAGCCCCGGCTTGTCGTGCTCCCTCTGCCACGCCGGCAGCGCGTCCTCGTCCAGCGTGACGAGGCACGCGATGAAGGGCTTGTTGTCGCCGACGACGATGCACTGCGAGATCAGCGGGTGGGAGCGCAGCCTGTCCTCGAGCACCGCGGGCGAGACGTTCTTGCCGCCCGCGGTGACGATGAGCTCCTTCATCCGGCCGGTGATGCTGAGGAATCCGTCGTCGTCGAGCTGCCCGATGTCGCCGGTGTGGAACCAGCCGCCGGCCAGGGTCTCGGCCGTCGCCCCGGGGTTCTTCCAGTAGCCGCGAAAGATGTTCTCGCCGCGCAGCAGGATCTCGCCGTCGTCGGCGATGCGGACGGTCTCGCCCGGGATCGGGCGCCCGACGCTCCCGACGCGAATTGAGTCCGGCAGGTTGCACGTGGCTCCCGCGGTCGTCTCCGTCAGCCCGTACCCCTCGAGCACTGTGACGCCGATGCCGCGGAAGAAGTGGCCGAGCCGGGCGCCGAGCGGCCCGCCGCCGCTGACGGCATAGGCCACCTTGCCGCCCATGACTGCCCGCAGTCGGGAGTAGACGAGCTTGTCGAAGGCCAGGTGCTGGGCCTTGGTCAGCGGGCCGACCCGGCCCTTCTGCAGCTGCTCGCTGTAGGCGACGGCGGTGCGGTCGGCCTGGTCGAACAGGACTCCCTGCGCCTTCCCGCCGGCGTGCGCCTTCTGCTGGGCACCGTTGTAGACCTTCTCGAAGATCCGCGGGACGGCTAGGATGAACGTCGGCTCGAAGACGGCGAAGTCGCCCAGCAGGTTCTTGACGTCGGACGTGTGGCCCATCGTGATCCGGTTCAGCACGCACCCGACCTGGATGATGCGCGCGAACACGTGCGCGAGCGGCAGGAACAGCAGCGTCGACGCGCCCTCGGTGAACAGCTCGCGCAGGCCGTCGGTCGTCGTCGCAGCGTCGAACAGGAAGTTGCCGTGCGTGAGCTCGCACCCCTTGGGGCGGCCGGTGGTGCCGCTGGTGTAGATGACGGTCGCCAGCGTGTCAGGCGTCGGAGTCTTGCGGCGCTGCTCGACATCGGCGTCCGTAACCGCACCACCAGCTTCGGCCAGCTCCTCGAGCGCGCCTCCCTCCAGCTTCCAGACGTGGCGCAAAGCGCTCAGTTCGCTGGCGACCTCGCCGACGGTGGCCTGGTGCTCGTCGCTCTCGACGAAGACGGCCACCGCGCCCGAGTCGCCGAGGATCCAGGCGACCTGCTCGGCGCTCGAGGTCTCGTAGACGGGCACCGTGACCGCGCCCGCCGTCCAGATCGCGTAGTCGCACAGCGTCCACTCGTACCGGGTGTGGCTCATGAGCCCGATGCGGTCACCGGGCTTGACCCCGCGTGCCATGAGCCCGGCGGCGACCTTTCGCCGGAACATCACCCGGTCAGGGTCGTCCCGCTCCGCGTCGAAGACGGCGTCGCTGAGCGTGGCGTCGGGAGCCACTTTGATGTCGGCGGGGACGCTGAACTCGCGCACGTGACTCTCCTTGGCCCTCAGGGTCGGTATCACCGCCGGGTACCGGACGGTAACAGCAGTCCTCGCGCGCTGGCAGGATCGGGCACGTGCCGCAGGTGGATGTGATCGACGAGAGCTTCGTGGTAGCCGACCCTGACCACCTCGCCACGCTGGTGCACGACCCCGAGCTGTGGCGCCGATGGTGGCCCGACCTCGAGCTCCGCGTGGCACACGACCGCGGACGCGACGGCCTGCGCTTCGCTGTCACGGGCGCGCTGGTCGGCACCGCAGAGTTCTGGCTCGAGCCCTGGGGCGACGGCGTGATCGTCCACTACTTCCTGCGTGCTGACGTCACGCGCCCCGGCAGCGCCGTCGAGGTGCGCCAGCTGTCGGCTCGAGCCGCGGCACGCGAGCGGCGTCGGCGTGGCCAGCAGAACAAGGTCGGGATCTGGGCGCTGAAGGACGAGCTCGAGCGCGACCGGACGACGGGGGAGCCGCGCGTGCCGGCACAGGCGGAGGCCGCGGTTTGACTGCTACTGCTCGGCGCGCTTGCGCAGGAGCGGCAGAACGTCGTCGGTGAACTGCTCGAGGAAGCGTGACTGGTCGTGGCCCGGCCCGTGCAGCACCAGGTCCTGGAAGCCCAGGTCGAGGTACGGGGCGATCCGGTCGACCACGTCCTCGGGATCGTCCGAGACGATGAAGCGTGTGTGGGCCTGGTCGGCGTTCTCGTCCGACACTCGCTGCATCTCCAGCGGGTCCTCGATCCCGACCTTCTGCTCGGAGGTCAGTGCGAGCGCTGCCCAATAGCGGCAGGCGTCGTAGGCGAAGTCCCGGTCGCGGTCGTAGGACACCTTGATCTCGATCATGCGACGGATGTCTGCCGGGTCGCGGCCGGCGTCACGTGCGCCTTCCTCGACCCTGCCGGTGAGCGTCCGGTAGAGCTCGGGGTCCTTGCCGCTGGTGCAGATGAAGCCGTCCCCCACCGAGCCGGCCAACTTGGCGGCGAGCGGGCCGGAAGCAGCGACGAAAATCGGCACGGGCGTCTCGGGTCGGTCGTAGACCGTTGCCTTTGAGGTGCGGTAGTACTCGCCCTCGAAGTCGACGCGCTCCTCGGTCCACAGCCGGCGCATCAGCTGGATGGCTTCGGCGAGGCGGAGCCGGCGCTCCTTCGGGCCAGGAAACTCTGCCGCGGTCACCGGTGTCTCGTTCATCGCCTCGCCGGAGCCCACGCCGATGAACACGCGTCCCGGGTTCAGGACCCCGAGCGTGGCGAAGGCCTGCGCCACGACCGCCGGCTCGTAGCGCAGCGTCGGGGTGAGAACACTCGTGCCCAAGGTGGCGTGGCGCGTGGCCTGCCCGAGCGCGCCCAGCCAGGTCAAGGCAGAAGGAGCGTGCCCGCCGTCGTGCCGCCATGGCTGGAAGTGGTCGGACACGGCGACGATGTCCAGTCCGCGGTCCTCCGCCTCGACGGCGAAGTTCAACAGCTCGCGGGGCCCGAACTGTTCTGCTGAGGCCTTGTAGCCAATTCTGACGCTCACGCGGTCCTCCTCCTGAGCACAACACTCACTGTTCCTGATCGAGGCGGCACTTGCCTCGCCGGAGTGGGGTCTACTTGTGGTTCTGGCCGCCAAAGACGTCGCTGACGGACTCGGACGTGAAGATGCGGCTGATCGTGTCGGTCACGATCGACGCGCAGGAGGCCACCCGCACGTCGGCTGGAGCCGCTGGCTTCAAGGGAGTGGTGTCGGTGACGACCACCTGCTCGAAGGGCGACGCCGGACAGGTTCTCATACCCTCGGCCGCCAGGCAGGTCGGAAAGTAGTCAGCCGGCATCACCCGGGCAGCCACGCGGTCGCCGGGGACCATGAACGTGCCCTGTCTCTGACTGGCGTGCAGGTCCATCGCAACCACCCGGTCAGCACCGCCGACTCGAGCATGTGCGCTACCAGCCGCGCGGAGATCGGCTCACGCGGCGCGCTCTTCTTCTCCTGGCAAGAGTAGCCGTACCGGGGGGGACGGCGATGACGTGGAGAGCGCTGGCTCGCCTCCCGCGCCTTCAAGAAGCTGGCGAGCAGTTCGTGGAGGTCGCTGACCTGAATGGCGCATCCCTTTCAGGGCGCAGTGGGTCTGCTGCGGACGCGCTGGAGCCGCGCCGCCCGCGCTTACGGTGGTGCGCAGCGCCTGCAGTTCGGAGGTCGCGGACGGACGCAGAGGCAAGGGGATCGGCCCTGTAAACCCAACCCCGAACGTGATCGCGCCGGCGGGTACGGATGATGAGGATGGTGCCGGCCGTTGTACGCCGGCGGTCGGGCGGAACATGCGGCACGGTCAGAAGGGCCGGCGCACCTGGCAGCACACGTCGAGGGAGTGATTCGTGCAGTTCTACCTGGACGGTTACCGGACCCGCGACCCACTGGTCGAGGAGCCGCACCCGTCAGTGGTCGAACGGTCGAACGGCCTCCCCGAGGAGGTCGACGTCCTGATCGTCGGTTGCGGCCCGGCGGGTCTGGTCCTGGCCGCGCAGCTGGCGAACTTTCCCGACGTCAGGACCGCGGTCATCGACCGGCGGCACGGTCCGCTGGAGGTGGGCCAGGCCGACGGTGTGGCCTGCCGGACGGTGGAGATGTTTGAGACCTTCGGGCTGGCCGACCGGCTGGTCGCCGAGGGCTACTGGGTCAACGAGGTCTCCTTCTGGCGGCCGGATCCCGGGGAACGGACCCGGATCACACGGACCGGACGCGTCCAGGACACCGAGGATGGCCTGTCAGAGTTCCCACACGTCATCGTCAACCAGGCCCGGATGCTGGCCTTCCTCGGCGACCACATGGAGCGCTCGGCCAGCAGGATGCGGCCCTTCTACGGGCTGCAAAGCGTCGGGCTGACGGTGGATACCAGCGACTCGTCGGAGCACCCGGTGACCGTCACGCTGCAGCACCTGGGGGGCTCCCGGGAGACCGGGGGCACCTCGACCATCCGCGCCAAGTACGTCGTCGGGTGCGACGGCGCACGCAGCAGCATCCGGGCGGCGATCGGCCGCGAGCTGGTCGGCGACCCCATGAACCAGTCCTGGGACGTGATGGACGTCCTGGCAGTCACCGACTTCCCGGACATTCGCCTCAAGTGCGCCATCCTCTCGGCGAACCAGGGCAACCTGCTGATCATCCCGAGAGAGGGCGGCTACCTGGTGCGGCTCTACATCGAGCTCGACCAGGTCCACGACCGCGAGATGCTCGACAGCAGGAGCATTACCCCGGAGAAGCTGGCCGTGGTGGCCAACCGTGTCCTGCACCCGTACACCCTCGAGGTGAAGGACGTCGCGTGGTGGTCGGTGTACGAAATCGGCCAGCGGCTGTGTGACAAGTTCGACGACGTACCGGCAGCCGAGACCGGCGCCCGCGGGCCGCGGGTGTTCATTGCCGGCGACGCCTGCCACACGCACAGCGCCAAGGCCGGCCAGGGCATGAACGTCTCCATGGCCGACGCGTGGAATCTCGGGTGGAAGCTCGCTGCGGTCCTGCAAGGCACCGCCCGGCCGCAGCTGCTGGACACCTACTCGGCGGAACGGCAGGAGGTCGCCGAGGAGCTCATCGCCTTCGACCGCGAGTTCGCACGCATGTTCAGCGCCGCACCGAAGGAGTCCGACGACGCCGACGGCGGCGGGGTCGACCCGGAGGAGTTCCAGCGGTACTTCGTGCAGCAGGGCCGATTCACCGCGGGCGTCGCGACCCGGTACGCGAAGTCGATGATCACTGCCGGCTCGGACTTCCAGCATCTCGCCGAAGGCTTCCCGGTCGGGATGCGCTTCCACTCCGCTCCGGTGATCCGGCTGGCCGACGCCAAGCCAGTGCAGCTGGGGCACGTCGCCCGAGCGGATGGCGCCTGGCGGCTCTACGTCTTCGCCGACCGCAACGACCCGGCGGGGGCCGACTCCCGAGCGCGGGCGCTGTGGGACTTCCTGGCGTCGGACGCCTCGCCGATCGCACGGCACACGCCCGCTGGCGCCAACCCCGACTCGGTTCTCGACGTCCGGGCCATCTTTCAGCAGGGGCACCGGGACCTGGCCGTCGAGGAGCTGCCGCCGGTCCTCCTGCCGCGAAAGGGCGGGTTCGGGCTGGTCGACTACGAGAAGGCCTTCTGCCCCGACCCCGCGGCCGGCGACATCTTCCGGCTGCGGCGCATCGACCGGGACGCGGGGTGCATGGTCCTCGTCCGCCCGGACCAGTACGTCGCCCATGTGCTGCCCCTGGGCGCGCACCAGGAACTTGCCGACTTTCTGTCCGGGGTGCTGCTCGACGCCCGTTAGTGCTGCCGCGGTGCTGACCGAAAGGGTGGTTCGCCCTCCTCGTCGACTGATTCACCACCCGGCGTGTTCCGGCCGCGGCCGGCATGGGCACCGAGGCCGTCCTGCCTCGCACCGGGGGTGGACGCGCCGATAAGCCGAGCGTGAGCGTTCGGTGTCCGGCGTGCGGCGCTTCCGCTCGTCCCCAGGCGCCGTGGTGCACCCTCTGCTACGCGCCACTGAACGCTGAGCCACGGAGTGCTGGGCCCCCGGCGCGAGCACCGGCTGCGTCATCGGGGCAGCTCGCGGTTCCGGCACCGCGAACGGCGCAGAGCGGAGGCAGTGCGGCCCGGGATGCGGCTGCCGCCCGGTCGGCCCACCCCGCCGGGCGGGGTGCGGACGGCAGGCTCGACTCGACCTCCGCTGCCACGTCGCCGCCGCTTCCCGTGCCGCCCGCCGCGACGGCAGTGCAGCCGAGACCGGGCGGCTGGCCTTGCCGGGCCTGCGGCACGACCGTGCGATGGGAGCTGGGCAGCTGCCCGACCTGCGGAGCAGCCTTCCTGTCCGGCGACGACCTCGCAGCTGGAACGGCGGCTTCGACCGGTCGGCACCGGCCGGGTGCCATAGAGCGGGTGCTCGCCCTGCCGCGCGGCGGACGGCTGGTGCTCGCGCTGCTGGTCGGCATCCTCGTCGCCGTCGTCATCCCGCTGCTGCTGTCGCTGCTCTGAGCTTTCCCTGCTCCGAGCTGTTGCTGCTCCTGAGGGCCCGGCGCGGGTTCGAGCCCGCGGGGCGGCACCCTGACCGGGCGGGTCGTCACTGGGGGACGTCACCGGATAGCCTGCGCACGCACCCCAGCCCGTAGCCGACGCACATTTCACCGACGTCCGCTCGGTGCGCCTGAGCGCGAAGGAGGAGCCGCCAGCATGGCCGACCATGCCCACGAGAGCATCGTGGTCAATGCGGCGCCGTCCACCGTGATGGGCGTGATTGCAGACTTCGACAACTACCCGCAGTGGGCCGGCCCGGTGCGGCGGACCGAGGTCCTCGAGACAGGGGCCGACGGGCGCGCACGCCGGGTCCGCATCGAGGTCGAGCTGCTCGGTCTGTCCGACAGCTACGTCAACGAGTACTCCTTCGAGGGTGACGACCGGGTCTCGTGGACGATGCTCGAAGGGCGCTCGCAGAAGTCGCAGGCCGGCTCGTACGAGCTGCATGCCGATGGCGGCTCGACGACCGTCACCTACGACCTGCTGGTCGAGGTCGCCATCCCGGTACCCGGCCTGATCCGCCGGCTCATCCAGAGCAAGATCGTCGATGCTGCGCTGAAGGACCTCAAGAAGCGTGCGGAAAGCTGAGCACCTCTCCTAGCACGTCGAGCGCGCGCGTCCTGCTGTTCACCGGCAAGGGCGGCGTCGGCAAGACGACTGCTGCCGCGGCGACGGCTGTGCGTAGCGCCCGCGCCGGCGCCCGCACCCTCGTCGTCTCGACGGACGCGGCGCACTCGCTCGCCGACGCGCTGGACATCGCGTTGCCCGGCGGCGAGCCCGGCGAGGTCGAGCCGTGCCTGCACGCCATGCAGGTCGACTCCCAGCGCCGCTTCGAGACTGTGTGGCGCGAGGTCCAGGGCTACCTGCTGTCGGTGCTCGACCGCGCCGGCGTCGACCCCATCGAGGCCGAGGAGCTGACCGTGCTGCCGGGCGCCGACGAGGTGCTCGCGCTGCTGGCCGTCCGCGAGCAGGTCGAGTCCGGGCGCTACGACCTGGTCGTCGTCGACTGCGCGCCGACAGCCGAGACGCTGCGCCTGCTGGCCCTTCCCGACGCGCTCGACTGGTACATGCGGCGCATCTGGCCGGCCGAACGGCGCTTTGTCCGCAGCCTTCGCCCGGTGCTCGGGAAGGTCGCCGGTGTCCCGATGCCCAACGACGCCGTGTTCGACGCGGTCGAGCGGCTGCACGCCGAGCTCGCCGGGATCCGCGCCGTGCTCGCCGACCCGGCACGCACGGCGGTGCGGCTGGTGCTCACACCAGAGGCCGTCGTCGTCGCCGAAGCGCGGCGGACGCTGACCAGCCTGTCGCTCTACGGCTACCGCGTCGATGCCGTGATCGCCAACCGGTTGTTCCCCTCCGGCGACCCCTGGCGCGACGCGTGGGTGGCGGCGCAGTCCCGGCAGCTGGCCGAGGTCGAGGAGTCCTTCTCGCCGTTGCCCGTGCTGCGGGTGCCATACCTTGCCGGCGAGCCGGTCGGCGCGGAGCGGCTCGCCGGACTCGCGAACCAGCTCTACGCCGAGCTCGACCCGATGGAGCTGCCGGCCGGCCCCGAGCCGGTGCAGGTGCGGCGAACCGACGATGGCTTCGTCCTGGTCCTGGCCCTGCCGTTCGCCGAGCGGTCGCAGACCTCGCTGGTGCGCAAGGGGGACGAACTCGTCGTCACCGTCGGCAGCTGGCGCCGGCTGGTGTCATTGCCCTCGGCGCTGCGTCGCTGCGAGGTGCGGGGCGCCAAGCTCGAGGACGGGCATCTCGACGTGTCGTTCGTGCCCGACCCGGCCGTGTGGATGTCGTCGTGACGGCGCCCGGCCCGCCGCCGTCCGGCCCACTAGGTGAGGAGGCGGCCCGGCTGCTGGAGGCAGTGCAGGGATGGCTTGCCACCGGACCGCTCGCCGATGGCCTGGGCGGCTCACCCGAGTGCCGGGTGTGCCCGGTCTGCCAGCTGATCCGGGTGCTTCAGACGACCCGCCCTGAGGTGGCAGGGCATCTGGGGGATGCCGCGACCTCGCTCACCGCGGCCCTGCGGACGGCCGTGGAGACGGAGCAGCACACGTGGGCGGCCGGCCCCACTTCGCCGGCTCAGCACATCGACATCGAGTAGCTGCTGGCGCGCTGGCGGTGCTGGCGGTGCTGGCGGACGCCGCTGACGGCGGGCCCTGCGGGGGTGTCCGCTAGACGACGGCGCCGTCGTCAGGGCCGTCGTCGACTCTCGTCGTGCGCATCCGACTGACCAGCAGCCCAACGGCGCCCACGATGCAGGCGACGCCCAGAGCATCTAGTGACGTGCGGTGCTCCAGGCCAATGAGTGTCGGGGCCAGCAGCAGGCCGATGCCCACGGCGAGTGCGGCGACGATCAGCAGCGTCACCCCGCGCAGCCGGGGAAGCGGTGGCGGCGGTGGGGGGACGTAGTGGTCCTCCTCGTCGGGATGCTCGGCTCGGCCGAGAGCTGCCGGGGGCACTGCTGCCACCGGGGGCAGGGCTGGGGGCGGTGTTGCGGGCGCCGCAGGTCGCTCCGGTGGCCGCGTCGACGCAAGTCGCATGAGCGTTGCGGGGCCCAGGTCCTCGGCGTCGGGCCAGCTGCGCTCGGCCGGTGTGTCCCACGCGGCGACGATGGCGGCGAAGGCGGCCGCCTGCTCCTGCTCGACGAGCCGGGCCGCCACGAGCGGCAGCGCGCGCGCGAGCACCCGGCGGGCGGCGGCCTGCTGCTGGGTGTCGACGAAGACGCGCCCCGGGTCGCCAGGCGCGTCGGCCTCTGGCACCCGGCTGCCCAACGCGCCCGCCGCGGTGAGGGCGGCGTAGGCCGCGACTCCCTCGCCGGCCAGCGCGGCGAGCAGCGCGTCGATGTCGGCCGGCTCGACAACTGCCAGCGGCGCGTAGGACGGGGCAGTCAGCCCGTTGCCACGCCCTCGCACCTCGCCGCCGCTCATCGCGCCCGGCTCAGGTCGATGCCGGCGTGCTGGCTGACGAAGTCGAGCGAGCCGGAGAAGATCGCGGGTGCGTCGTTGTCGAGGGTGGCCACGTGGTAGCTGTCATCGAGCACGCGCTCCTCGACCGTCGTACCCGTGGCGCCCTCCACCAGCAGCAGGGTGCTCGAAGCAGGCACGACGTGGTCCTCGCGACTGCGGTAGGCGAGGACCGGACACCGGATCGTCGCGAGGTCGGCCCGCACGTCAACCCAGGCCCGGGTCTGCGAGTAGGCGGCGGACAGCGGCATGTAGCGGTAGGCCAGCTCCGTCGCGCCCGGTGCCTTGATGTCGCCGGCGACCCCGCGCAGCGCGGGGACGACCCGGCGCAGCAGGGGGAGCAGCGCCGCATCGCGGCGCTCGGTGGTGAGCGAGACGTTGACGACGACGGCTGCGCAGAGGGCGTCCGGCTGGCGCTCGGCGAGCCGCAGCGCCAGCGTGCCGCCCATCGACAGCCCGCAGACGGCGACAGCGTCGCAACGGGCCCGGAGGGCGGCCAGCGATCGCGCCGCCTCCGCGTACCAGTCGTCGAAGCCCGTGGCGGCCATGTCCTGCCAGCGCGTGCCGTGACCCGGCAGCAGCGGCAGCTCGACCCTCAACCCCGCCGCCGCAAGGTGCTCGGCCCAGGGACGCACCGCTTGAGGCGTCCCGGTGAACCCGTGCAGCACCAGCACCCCGAGCGGGCCGCCGTCAGCCGACCACGGCTCGGCGCCGGGAAGGATCGACACCGCACCTCCACTGGCCCGCGCTGCATGGCGCAGCGCGCGAGTGACGGCTGCTTGCCCTCATCCTGACACGCGAGAGCGGCTTGCAACAGAGCCAGATGGCGCCTCGGCGGCGACGCGACGACGCTTCGGCCCGGTGGAGACGTTCGGGCCGGGTGACGCGCCGCTGATGCTCCGGTCCTTGATCCGCAGCAGCGGCCACCGGTAGGCTCCACCAAGGCCGCGACAGGGTAGCGGTAATCACCGAGGGTGACGGATCCGACCCGGTGAGGAGCGAGACGTGCTGTACTGGTTGCTCAAAGCCATTCTGGTGCCGGTGCTGCGCCCGCTGTACCGGCCGACCGTCGAGGGTTTGGAGAACATCCCCTTCGAGGGCCCGGCCATCGTGGCCAGCAACCACCTGTCGTTCCTCGACTCCATCTTCCTGCCTCTCGTCGTGCCGCGGCGCATCACCTTCCTGGCCAAGAGTGAGTACTTCACCGAGCGCGGGCTCAAGGGGCGGCTGAAGCTGATGTTCTTCGCCGGGGTCGGGCAGGTGCCGATCGACCGCAGTGGCGGCGAGGCCAGCGAGGATGCGCTCCGCACCGGTGTGCGCATCCTGCGCGGCAACAAGGTGCTCGGCATCTACCCCGAGGGCACCCGCTCGCCCGACGGACGGCTCTACCGCGGCAAGATCGGCATCGCCCGCATGGCGCTGTCGGCCGAGGTTCCGGTCATTCCCGTCGCCATGATCGGGACCTTCGAGGTGCAGCCGCAGGGAAAGATCTGGCCGTCCATCCGCAAGATCGGCATCCGCATCGGTGAGCCGCTCGACTTCAGCCGCTATGCCGGGCTCGACGACGACCGGTTCGTGCTGCGCAGCATCACTGACGAGATCATGTACGAACTGATGATGCTGTCCGGTCAGGAGTACGTCGACATCTACGCCGCGAAGGCCAAGCAGCAGATGGCCGAGGCAGCGCGGCAGGCCAAGCGTGACGCGGCGGAGTCTGCCGACCGCGCTGCCGGCCGGGCTGCCTGACGCCGGCGCCCAGCAACTCCCGGCTCAGGGACACTGGTGGCCAGCAGTACCGGCGGCCAGCAGCACCATCGGCCAGCAGCAGGGAGCACGGCATCCGCTTTTTCTACGACTGCGAGTTCATCGAGGACGGCACGACGATCGAGCTGGTGTCGATCGGTGTCGTCGACGAGTCCGGCAGCCGCGAGTACTACGCCATCAGCACCGGCTTCGACCCCGACCGAGCCGGCCCATGGGTGCGCCGCAATGTCCTCGACAAGCTGCCCTCACCTGCGTCGCCCGTCTGGCGGCCGCGCAGCGCGATCCGTGACGAGCTGCTGGCCTTTCTCACCGAGGACGGCGCCGAACCCGAGCTGTGGGCGTGGTACGGCGCCTATGACCACGTCGCGCTGTGCCAGCTCTGGGGGTCGATGACAGCGCTGCCGCGGGTCCTGCCGCGGTTCACCCGCGAGCTGCGGCAGCGGTGGGACGACGTCGGCAGGCCGCGACTGCCCGATTCGCCGCCGGACGCGCATGACGCCCTGGCCGACGCCAGGCACAACCTCGCGCGGTGGAGGGCGATGACGCCGGGAGGGCGATGACCTCGGGAGCGTAAGGCGCTGGCCCTGCTCGCGCCGCTTCCTCGCTCACCCCGCCTACCGCCCAGTCAACCGCGTCAACCCTTGGCGAGCACCTCGACCCGAACGTTGCCGAGCCCGAGGTCGACAGCTCTGTTAGCTCGCATCGACAGGTCGACCACCCGGCCCGGCTCGTACGGACCGTGGTCGGTGACCAGCACGGTGACCGCCCGCCCGGCCGCCGTCGTCACGCGCACCACGGTGCCGAGCGGTACGGCGAGCATGGCGCAGGTGAGCTGCTCGGGGTCGTACGGGGTGCCGCTCGAGGTCGGGCTGCCGACGAAGCCCGGCCCGTACCAGCTGCCTACCCCGGTCACGACCTGGCCGCTGGGGTGATAGCCGGCCGGCATCGCGCCTGGGGCGGTGGCATCGAGCACGTGCAGCACCACGGCCTGAGCCGCGGCGTCCGGGGTGTCCGGCGAGGCGACCGCCGGCGCATCCGTTCCGGTGGCGAGGGGCGCCACGGCGGACACCAGGCTGGTGTCGGCGGCGTCGAGGCGCTGCTGCAACGCCTCCAGCCGAACCTGCTCGACGTCGGCGGCGGCCACTCGAGCGGCGGCTGCTTCGCGCGCAGCGTCCTGTTCCGCTGCTGCGCGCGCAGCGTCCTGTTCCGCTGCTGCGCGGGCGGCGACCTCGGTCCGGGCAGCGGCTCGGGCAGCGGCTCGGGCAGCGGCGGCAGCGTCCCGTGCGGCCTGCGCCTTGGCGGCGTCGAGCAGGCGGCGAGCCCGGTCGGCCGCGAGGCTCGCCCGGGCCGCCTGCTGCCGTGCCGCGGTCCGGCCGGCGGCAGTCTGTACCTGCAGGTCGTGCAGGTGCGCGGTGGCACTCCGGGCCCCGGCGAGGCTGTCGCGCTGCTGGTCGAGCCGGCGCTGCTGGACGGCGACCAGCAGCCCTGCCCCTTCAGCGCTGCCGGCGCCTCCGGCAGAACCCGGGATGGGCAGGACCGTGACGGCTGCCGCAGGGTTCGGGGTCCCGGACTCCATCACCCGCCACAGCTGCGTCCGCATACCGGTCCGCGCGAGAGTTACCGCGCGTTCTGCCGCGAGCTCGGCGGTACGGCGGCGCAGAGCCTCGTCGGCCGCAAGCTGTGCGGCCCTGAGGTCTTGGGTGACCAGCTGCTCGGCGGCATCCAGCCGCTCGCTGAGTGAGCGCAGGTCCGTGGGAGTGGGATGGGCAGCCGTGCCACTGGTGGCGAGCGGGGCCTGCGAAGCAGGAGCGGCTTCAGCCGGTGCGGCTGCACCTGCAGCCGCTACTGCCGCGAACAAGGCCGTTGCCAGCAGCCAGGGCAACCATGGAGCAGGCGCTGCCGTGAGTTGCCCGCGCTGCCCCATCTGTACGGCTTCGGCGGGTGAGCGCCGCTTCTGTACCGCCCGGGGCGGGCCGGCAACACTTGCCATGGGGTAATCGAGGTCCGCAGCGTCGACCGCGGTCTGCTGGGGGAGAGGACAACCATGAGTCAGCAACCAGAGCAAATGGCGGAGATCGGCCTGACCGGGCTGGCGGTGATGGGTCAGAACCTGGCGCGCAACATCGCGAGCCGCGGCATCCCGGTCGTCGCCCAGAACCGCACGCAGGCGACGACGGACGCCTTCCTCAACGGCCTGGAGGGCAGCGACCCGCTCACCGGCGCGGGGTCGCTCAAGGAGATGGTCGACAGACTCGCGCGCCCGCGCAAGGTCATCCTGATGGTCAAGGCGGGCGCTCCCGTCGATGCCGTGCTCGACGAGCTGCTGCCGTTGCTGGAGCAGGGTGACATCGTCATCGACGGCGGCAACTCGTTCTTCCGCGACACCATGCGGCGCCAAGAACGCGCCGAGGAGTTCGGCGTCTCCCTGCTCGGGGTCGGCATCTCCGGCGGCGAGGAGGGGGCGCTGCACGGGCCGAGCATCATGCCCGGCGGCGACCCCGAGGCCTACGCGCAGGTCGAGTCCATTCTCACGACTATCGCCGCGCAGGTCGACGGCGAGCCCTGCTGCCGCTACATCGGGCCCGGCGGGGCCGGTCACTACGTCAAGATGGTGCACAACGGCATCGAGTACGCCGACATCCAGCTGATCGTCGAGTCCTACGACCTGATGCGTCACCTCCTCGGCCAGCCGGCGGACGAGCTGGCGAAGATCTTCGAGGGCTGGAACGAGGGTGACCTGGAGTCGTTCCTCATCGAGATCACCGGCATCGTGCTCGCCAAGCGGGACGACTCGACGGGCCAGCCGCTGGTCGACGCGATCGTCGATGCGGCCGAGCAGAAGGGCACCGGTCGGTGGACGGCGCAGGACGCGCTCGAGCTCGGGGTTCCCGCACCGAGCATGACCAGCGCGGTCTACGCCCGGTCGCTGTCCGCGCTGCGCGACAAGCGCGGGCGGGCGGCCCGCGAGCTTTCCGGGCCGGCACCGCAGCAGTCGGGTAACCCAAGCCTGGTCGACGACATCCGCCAGGCGTTGTACGCCTCGAAGGTGGTCGCCTACGCCGAGGGGTTCGACCAGCTGGCGACCGCGAGCCGGGAGAACGGCTGGGACCTCGACCTCGGCGGGCTCGCGACGATCTGGCGCGGCGGCTGCATCATCCGGGCACGATTTCTCGACCGCATCCGTGAGTCGTACGAGAAGACGCCGGATGTCGACAGCCTGCTGATGCTGCCCTACTTCGCGGGCGAGCTGGCCTCGGCGCAGGATGCATGGCGACGAGCCGTGACGGCCGGAATCACCAGCGGCATCCCACTGCCGGCGTTCTCGTCGGCGCTCGCCTACTACGACGGCTACCGGCAGGAGCGCGGCCCGGCCAACCTGATTCAGGGGCTGCGCGACTACTTCGGCGCCCACACCTACCGGCGCCTCGACCGCGACGGCGCGTTCCACATCCGGTGGTCACAGGACGGCACCGAGGTCGAGCCCGGCGCCTCGCTGAAACAAGCCGCCGGACAGGGCTGAGCGCCACCAGCCGCAGGCGGCGCTTGGCAGTCCACCTGAGGCGTGGTCAGCTGGGCGGAGTGCCCTGGCTCGGAGCCGGGTCGGTGGAGATCAGCTCGGCGTCGACGGCGGGTGCATCCGCCGTCGTGGCCGGGCTGACCTTCTCCACCGGGTTCTGCTCGCCCAAGAACTCTGGGCCGGCTGGGTCGGGTGCGTCCTGCACGTTCTCTGGCATGCGGCGACGCTAGTCCCGGCGCCGTAGCACGCCTAGAGGGGTAGGGCACGAACTGCTAGCCGAAGGCCGCACCGGTGATGCGGGCGCGGAAGAACTCGCCCTCGTCCTGGCGCTCGGTGCCCCACCACCAGCCGGCCCGCATGGTCGACGCTGTGGTGACCCCTCCGAAGGTCCGCTCGGCCTCGATCCGGACGCCGAACGGGTACCGACCGTTCGGGGCGCCGTTCGGGTTGCCCCACCGCTGCATCAGCACGTCGAGCAGCTGCCCCTGCGCACCGACGTGCAGCTCCGCGCGCTCCTCCTGCTCGCCGACATGCCACGTCGCAACTGCCCGGTCGCCGTCGGCGCCCGGCGCCCAGGATGCCCGGCGGAACGTCGTCGGCACGAGGACACCTTCGCCGGCGAGCCGCCCGGCGGCGCTGCGGGTGACGTCGGGCCCCTGCGCGACCATCACTGGCACTACGCCGAGCAGGCGCCAGCGCATCTGCCCGGTGCCCGAGCTGTACCGGTCGTAGCCGCTGACCGGAAGCCCGAACAGGCGGGTGTTCGCCGCCCAGATGAAACCCGTCGGCGGGGCGAGGACCTGGGTCGCGGAAAACCGCCGCCACGAACCCAGCCGGATCTCGCCGGTCATCTGCAGCCGCACCGTCTGCCACAGCGGGGTGCCCTCAGTGATACAGCGGGGTGCCCCCAGTGATGACGTGGGACAGCCACCGGCGGGCCGGCTCCGGCAAGCCGTCGAGCATGGCCTGCTCGAATGGGTCGGGGCGCTCGGTCGAGGCGCCGAGCCGCTCCCAGTCCTGCCGTACCTGCCCGGCCGCGCGAGGAGCGGTCGCAAGAGTGGTCATGCCGCCATCTCCGTTCTCAACTGCGCTCGCGAGCCGCGAGGCACAGCGAGTTCCACGTTGACCGCACACGCCGCCGAGCGCGCCAGGGGCGAACGGCCCGCATCCGAGCGGCTCAAGGCGCAGGTCGCGTGCCGCGCGGCGGTGACCCGGCAGCTGTACACGCCCCGAGCGAGGGCGCGCTCAAGGCGGCCGCACACAAAGTCGGCCTTGGGGGCAATTCTGGGTGCGTGAATCCCGCGTTTGCGTGCTGGCCATCGAGGCGCCGCACACGAACGACGCCTTCGAGGGGCAGTGGGAGGCCACAAAGGCGCGTTTGTGTGCGCCGAGGCCGAAGGGGCCGGTCTGGGATTGTGCCGGGGCCGTTGTCGAAGGCAGACAGCGCGCCCAGGGCAGCGCTGGCGCAGCAGGGGTGACCTCACACCGAGCCTGTACGGGCCGTTGACGAGGGCGTCGCCTCTAGCACCCCCTCCTCGCCCCCTGCGACAGCCCTCGCCGGTCGTCGCTGGCGGCGGTTACGCTGCCGCCGTGCGCATCGGAATCTTGACCGGCGGCGGCGACTGCCCCGGTCTCAACGCTGTCATCCGTGCTGTGGTCCGCAAGGGCGTGCAGGTCCACGGCTTCGAGTTCGTTGGCTTTCGCGACGGCTGGCGAGGACCACTCGATGGCGGTGACGACTTCGTGATGCCGCTCGACGTCGAAGCCGTGCGAGGCATCCTGCCCCGCGGCGGCACCATCCTCGGATCGAGCCGCACCAACCCCTACAAGGAGGAGGGCGGAGCGGAGCGGGTGCGCGCCACGCTCGAGCGCCTCGGCATCGATGCGCTCGTCGCCATCGGCGGCGAGGACACCCTCGGTGTGGCCGCGCGCCTCGCGAGCGACGGCGTGACCGTGGTCGGGGTCCCCAAGACGATCGACAACGACCTCGGCGCCACCGACTACACGTTCGGCTTCGACACCGCCGTCACGATCGCTACGGAGGCCATCGACCGGTTGCACACGACGGCCGAGAGCCACCATCGCGTGCTCATCTGCGAGGTGATGGGGCGCCACGCGGGGTGGATCGCCCTGCACAGCGGGGTCGCCGGTGGCGCCAACGTCATCCTGATCCCGGAGCGGCCCTTCGACATCGACGAGGTCTGCGCCTACGTGAAGAGCCGGTTCGCCACGCACCGGTACGCCCCCATCGTCGTCGTCGCCGAAGGAGCGCTCCCGCGCGAGGGCACGATCGACGACAGCGGCGGCTCCGGGGAGCTCGACGCGTTCGGGCACGCCCGCCTCGGCGGGATCAGCGTCCTGCTCGAGCGGGAGATCAGCCGGCGTACCGGGTACGAGGCGCGCGCCACCGTGCTGGGCCACATCCAGCGGGGCGGCACCCCGACCCCGCACGACCGCTGGCTCGCCACCCGCTTCGGGCTGCACGCCATCGACGCTGTCGCCGACGGGGCGAGCGGGATCATGGTCGCGCTGCGCGGCACCGACGTCGTGCGGGTACCGCTCGCCGAGGCGGTGCGCGAGCTCAAGACGGTGCCCCCCGAGCTCTACGCAGAGGCTGAGGTCTTCTTCGGCTGACGTGCACGGCGGCAGCCACTGTCGCGGCGGCTAGCCAGTGTCGCGGCGGCTAGCCACTGTCGCGGCGGCTAGCCACTGTCACGGAGGGGGCCGCCCACCGTAGGCTCGGATCATGGCTGAGCGGATGTGGCAGGGCCGGCCAGTGGCTCAGCAGCCCGCCTGGCCCGACCCGGCTGCGCTCGCGACTGCCGTCGGCACGCTTGAGGCGTTGCCGCCGCTGGTTACCGCGCCGGAGATCGACACCTTGATGACGCAGCTGGCAGCCGTGGCCCGCGGGGAGGCGTTCCTGCTGCAGGGCGGCGACTGCGCCGAGACGTTCGCGGGGGCGACGGCGGCGAGCATCCGCGACAAGGTTCGGACCTTGCTGCAGATGGCTGTCGTGCTGACCTACGGCGCCTCGCTGCCGGTGGTCAAGGTGTCGCGGATGGCGGGGCAGTACGCCAAGCCCCGCTCGGCCGATATCGAGCCGGCGACGGGCCTGCCCTCCTACCGCGGTGATGCCGTCAACGGCCTCGAGCCCGAAGCGGCGCTGCGCATTCCCGACCCCGACCGGCTCGTGCGCGCTTACCACAGCAGTGCCAGCACCCTGAACCTCGTCCGCGCGCTGGCCACCGGCGGCGCGGCCGACCTCGGGCAGGTGCACGCTTGGACCCGTGACTTCGTCCGGCGCTCCCCGGCCGGCAAGCGGTACGAGGAGCTGGCCCGAGACATCGACCGCGCTCTCGCCTTCATGCGTGCCTGCGGGGTCGACCTCGGGGCCCAGGCGCATGGCGTCGAGCTGTGGACCTCGCACGAGGCGCTGCTGCTCGACTACGAGGCGGCGCTGACCCGCAGTGACGAGCAGGGTGGCCGGCGCTACGACCAGTCGGCGCACACCGTGTGGATGGGGGAGCGGACCCGGCAGGTCGACGGCGCGCACGTCGCCTTCTTCGCCGGCATCGCCAACCCGATTGGGGTGAAGCTGGGGCCGAGCACCCGCCCCGAGGACGCCGTCGAGCTCGTCGAGCGCCTCGACCCCGACGCGGTCCCGGGCCGGCTCACGCTCATCGCGCGGATGGGGGCGGGTCGGGTGGGCGACGTGCTCCCACCGCTGGTCGAGAAGGTCCGTGCCACCGGGCACCCGGTCATCTGGGCGTGCGACCCCATGCACGGCAACACCCGCTCTGTGGGCGCCGTGAAGACCCGGCACTTCGACGACGTGCTGAGCGAGGTCGAAGGCTTCTTTGCCGTGCACCGAGGGCTCGGGACGTGGCCCGGCGGCATCCATATCGAGCTGACCGGCGAGGACGTCACGGAGTGCCTGGGTGGCGGCTTCGACATCAGCGAGATCGATCTCGCCCGGCGATACGAGAGCGCCTGCGACCCCCGCCTCAACACCTCGCAGGCGCTCGACCTCGCCTTCCTCGTCGCGCAGATGCTGCAGCAGCAGTAACGCCGAAGCCCGGGGAAGGGCTGGACCCGACAACGACATCACCTCGCCCGTCAACATCGCAGAACCAAGGGAGCACAGGCATGGCCGACACGACCGACGCAGCCGAGAACAAGGCCGGCGAGAACCCGCGCCAGAACGTCACCTTCCCGAGCAACGGCAACGAGGCGCACGGCTACCTGGCGGTGCCGGAGTCGGGCTCCGGACCTGGGCTGATCGTCATCCAGGAGTGGTGGGGCCTCGTCGACCACATCGTCGACGTGTGCGACCGCTTCGCCAAGGCGGGCTTCGTCGCCCTGGCGCCGGACCTGTACGGCGGGCGGACCACGCACGACGCCAAGGAGGCGCAGCAGCTGATGGGCGAGCTGCCGCCGGAGCGGGCGGTGCGTGAGCTTGCCGGCTCGGTCGACTTCCTGCTCGGCCACGAGGCGGTGACCGGGGACACGATCGGGGCTGTCGGCTTCTGCATGGGTGGCGGCTTCGTCGTCCTGCTAGCCAACCAGGAGGGCGAGCGGGTCGGGGCGGCCGTCGCCTTCTACGGGGTGCTGCCCGAGACGCCGGACGACCTGTCGGGCATCAAGACCGACGTGCTCGGCCACTTCGGCGAGGCGGACGACTTCATCCCGGAGCAGGCCGCCAGGGACCTGTTCGCCCAGATCCGCAGCCAGGCGGGGACCAACACCGACATGCACCTGTACGAGGGCTGCGGCCACGCCTTCTTCAACGACGAGAACCTACTGGGCACCTACGACAAGAAGGCCGCCAACGAGGCGTGGGAGGCAACGCTCAAGTTCCTGCACGCCCGGCTCGGCTGAGCCACCCGAGTGGATCGGGCCACTCCGGCCGCAAGCGACACATCCCGATCCACTTCCGCGGACAGTTAGGGCGAACCGGACCGTCGTGGATCGGGTTGTGTTGCTCGCCGACACAACCCGATCAAACTGATCGGGCAGAAGGGGCGAATACCCCGCTCGAGGATCAGGATGTGTCGGTCAGCCGGGGCGCGGCGGTAGCAGCATGTAGCGGAGGGCTCCCGAGTGGGCAGACCGAAGGTGTCGTTGCACACCGTCAGTACCCCGACCAGTACTCCGACGCCTTCGAGGAGGCAGCTGTGAATTCGCGCATCTTGGCCGCTCGCATCGTGCATGACGTGTCGCTGTCCAGCTGGTTCGGCGGTGAGTTGATGGGCGCTGTGGGGCTCAACGGTGCTGCCG
>JAABUP010002172.1_pt1 | contig 39042 bp, 30 predicted proteins | sample 5559201 | NCBI WGS metagenome assembly JAABUP01 (sample SAMN10711887, study PRJNA513373) | rock metagenome | isolation source: Antarctica rocks | place: Antarctica | reverse complement strand
ACCCGGTGGACCCCACCGACGCCGTCGCGGTCACCGCGCTGGCGGTGGGGATGCGGGTGGACCTGGTTGTCGTCGGCCCGGAGGCGGCGCTCGCCGCCGGCGTCGCGGACTCCGTCCGGCGGGCCGGCATCGCCTGTTTCGGTCCGTCGAGCACCGCTGCCCGGTTGGAGAGCTCGAAGTCCTTCGCCAAGCAGGTGATGGTCGACGCCGGCGTCCCGACCGCCGCCGCGGAGGTGGCCGGCAGCGACCGCGCGCTGGCCGCGGCGCTGGACCGGTTCGGGCCGCCCTACGTCGTCAAGTACGACGGGCTCGCCGCCGGCAAGGGTGTCGTGGTGACCGCTGACCGCACGGTCGCTCTCGACCACGGCGCGGCCGCCTTCGGCGTCGGCGGGTCCGTGGTCGTCGAGGAGTTCCTGGACGGGCCGGAGGTGTCGCTGCTCTGCGTGTGCGACGGGCGCCGCGTGGTCCCGCTGCTGCCCGCGCAGGACTTCAAGCGGCTGGCCGACGGCGACGCCGGGCCGAACACCGGCGGGATGGGCGCGTACGCCCCCGTGCCGTGGTTGCCGGCCGGGTTCGTCGACGACGTCGTCGCCCGCGTCGCCCGCCCCACCGTCGACCGGATGGCCGCCGACGGGACGCCGTTCGCCGGGCTGCTGTACATCGGGCTCGCGCTGACCCGGCGGGGGGTGCGGGTCGTCGAGTTCAACGTCCGGTTCGGTGACCCGGAGGCCCAGGTCGTGCTGCCGCTGCTGCGTACACCGCTGGCCGCGCTGCTGATGGCGGCGGCCACCGGGCGCCTGGACCTCGCGCCGCTGCTGCAGTGGGCCCCGGGTGCGGCGGTCGCCGTGGTGCTCGCGGCGGCCGGCTACCCCGGTAGCCCGCGCACCGGTGACGCCGTACGGGGCCTGGTCGAGGCGGCCGCGATCGAGGGGGTCACCGTTGTGCACGCCGGCACCGCCGGACCCGCCGGCACCGCCGGCTCTGACGGCCACCGCGGCTCCGTGGTGTCCGCCGGTGGCCGGGTGCTGGCAGTGACCGGGGTCGGCGCGGACCTTGCAGCGGCGCGCGACACGGCCTACCGGGGCATCGCGGCGCTGCGGCTGGCTGGGTCGCAGGTCCGCTCCGACATCGCTGAAGCCGCAGCCGCCGGGACGATGCGGGTGCCCGCCCGACCAGCGGGAACACTGCACGGGTGAGCGAGCAGCCTTTCACCCCCGACGTCCTGGCCACCCGTTACGCCTCGCCGGGGCTGCGCGAGCTCTGGTCCCCGGAGCACAAGGTGGTGGCGGAACGCCACCTGTGGCTGGCCGTCCTGGGTGCGCAGCGCGACCTCGGCGTCGACGTGCCCGACGGTGTGGTCGAGGACTACGAGGCCGTCGTGGACCAGGTCGATCTCGCCTCGATCGCCGCCCGGGAGCGGGTGACGCTGCACGACGTCAAGGCCCGCATCGAGGAGTTCTCCGCCCTCGCCGGCCATGAGCACATCCACAAGGGCCTGACCAGTCGCGACCTGACGGAGAACGTCGAGCAGCTGCAGGTGCGCGCAAGTCTGGAACTGGTCCGGGACCGGGTCGTCGCGACGCTGGCGCGGCTGGCCCGACTGGCCACCGAGCACGCCGGCCTGGTCATGGTTGGCCGCTCGCACAACGTCGCCGCGCAGGGCACCACGCTCGGCAAGCGGTTCGCCTCCGCCGCCGAGGAGCTGCTGCTGGCCCACGCCAGGCTGGAAGCACTGCTCACCGACTACCCACTGCGCGGGATCAAGGGCCCGATGGGCACCGGCCAGGACCAGCTGGACCTGCTCGGCGGCGACCCGGAACGACTGCGTGCACTGGAGGACCGGGTAGCAGCGCACCTCGGGTTCCGCGCGCGGCTGACCAGCGTCGGGCAGGTGTACCCGCGCTCGCTGGACTACGCGGTGGTCAGCCTGCTCGTCCAGGTTGCCGCCGGTCCGTCGTCACTGGCCACCACGATCCGGTTGATGGCCGGACACGAGCTGGCCACGGAGGGTTTCCGGCCCGGGCAGGTCGGCTCCTCGGCGATGCCGCACAAGATGAACAGCCGGTCGTGTGAGCGGGTCAACGGCCTCGCGGTCGTGCTGCGCGGGTTCGCCGCGATGACCGGGGAGCTGGCCGGCGGGCAGTGGAACGAGGGCGACGTGTCCGACAGCGTCGTGCGCCGCGTCGCGCTGCCGGGCGCGTTCTACGCGGCCGATGGCCTGTTCCGCACCTTCCTTACCGTCCTGGACTCCTTCGGGGCGTTCCCGGCCGTTGTCGAGGCGGAGCTGGCCCGGTACCTGCCGTTCCTGGCGACCACAAAGGTCCTCGTGGCGGCGGTCCGCGCGGGGGTCGGCCGGGAGGTCGCGCACGAGGCGATCCGCGAGCACGCCGTCGCGGTGGCGCTGGCGATGCGCGAGTCCGGCGGCGCCGGCGGTGCGGAGCTGGTCCGTCGGCTGGCGGGTGACCCGCGGCTGGGGCTGGACCGGGCGACGCTGGACGCGCTGCTCGCGGACCGGGCCGGGTTCACCGGGGCCGCGGGTGACCAGGTCGCCGCGGTCGTCGCCCGCATCGCGCCGGTGCTCGCCGCGCACCCGGACGCCGCCACGTACGCCCCGACCGGCGTGCTGTGACCGGGCTTGCTGGGACCGGGAGCGCGCGGCCGGCGGCGGTGCTGCTGGACGTCAACGAGACGCTCACCGACCTGTCGGCGATGGGGCCGCGGTTCACCGACGTGGGGCTGGACCCGGCACAGGTGCCGACGTGGTTCGCCCAGACGCTGCGGGACGGGTTCGCGCTCGGCATCGCGGGGCGGCAGGCGCCGTTCGCCGAGGTGGCCGGGGCGGCGCTCACCGCGCTGCTGGCCGCGGCCCGCCCTGCCGCAGCCGGCCCGGGCCCCGGGGACCGGGCCGTGGGGCACGTCCTCGGCGGCTTCTCGGCGCTCTCGCTGCACCCGGACGTGGCGCCGGGTCTGCGCGCGCTGGCCGACGCGGGCGTGCGGGTGGCAGCGCTCACCAACGGCTCGGCCTCGGTCAACCGCGCGGCGCTGGACGAGGCGGGCGTCGGCGACCTCGTCGACCCGGTCCTCTCGGTGGCGGACGCCGGGGTGTGGAAGCCCGGTGCGGCCGCCTACCGGTACGGCCTGGACGCGCTCGGCCTGCCGCCGTCGGCCGTGCTGATGGTCGCCGTCCACCCCTGGGATCTCGACGGCGCGGCCCGCTGCGGCCTGGCGACGGCCCTGATCGCCCGCGCCCCGGTTCGTGTCCCGCCGTACTTCGCCGCGCCGACCCTGACGGCCTCGGGTCTGGACGACCTCGCGCGCCGCCTGCTCACGCTCAGTCGGTGACGGCTCGGCGACGCGGCCGCGTCGCGTCGGGCCCGGATGCGGCACCATGGACACCGCCCGGCGGACGCCGGACACCTGTCGCCCCGGGGAGCCGATGACCAGCCGCCGTGCCGACGGCCCCTGCCGGAGACCCCGGCTGCTCGTCGCGGACGGCGAACAGTGCTGACCGCAGTCCTGCTGCTGGTCGCCTCGCTGCTGCTGGTCGCCGCATGCGGGGCGTTCGTCGCCGCGGAGTTCAGCCTGGTGACCGTCGACCGGGCGGCCATCGAACGGGCCGCCGCCGACGGTGACCGGCGCAGCACCGGGGTGCTCGCCGCCCTGCGCTCGCTGTCCACCCAGCTGTCCGGGGTGCAGCTGGCGATCACCGTGACCAACCTGGCCATCGGCTACCTCGCGGAGCCGGCGATCGCCACGCTGCTGGAGCCGGTGTTGGCCAGGTTCGGGCTCGGTGCGGCGACAGTGACCGGGGTGGCGGTGACGCTGGCACTGGTGCTCGCGACGGGACTGACCGTCGTGTTCGGCGAGCTCGTCCCGAAGAACCTCGCGGTGGCTGCCCCGCTGGCGACGGCGCGCGCCGTCCAGGGCCTGTCCCGCGGCTTCGCCCGGGCTGCGAAGCCGGCCATCACCGCGCTGAACGGCACCGCCAACGTCGTACTCCGGCTGCTCGGCATCGAGCCGCAGGAGGAGCTGGCGTCTGCCCGCTCCCCGGAGGAGCTGGCCAGCCTGGTGACGCGGTCGGCCGACGAGGGCGTGCTGGAGTCGGGCACCGCACGGATGGTCCGTCGCGCGCTGACCCTCGGCGACCGCGACACCGCCGAGGTGATGACCCCTCGGGTCCGCGTCTACACGGTGGCCGCGGACGCGCCGGTGACCGAGGTCGTCGAGCTCGCCCGGCGCACCGGCCGGTCCCGGTTCCCGGTCGTCGGGACCAGCCTGGACGACGTGCTCGGCGTGGTGTCGATCCGCCAGGTGGTCGCCGTGCCCCGCGCGCAACGGCCGACCACCCCGGTCCGCAGCGTGATGGTGGCGCCGCTGCTGGTCCCCGGGACCGTCCCGGTCGACGACCTGCTGGCGCGGCTGCGGGGCAGCCGGCTGCAGCTGGCTGTCGTGGTCGACGAGTTCGGGGGGATGGACGGCATCGCCACCCTGGAGGACGCGGTCGAGGAGATCGTCGGCGACGTGGTCGACGAGCACGACCGGTCCAGCCCCCAGGCGGTGCGGCGTGCGGACGGGGACTGGTCGCTGGCCGGTCTGCTCCGGCCGGACGAGGTGAGCGACCTGACGGGGTTGCTGCTGCCGGAGTCCGATCACGCGGAGACCCTTGCGGGGCTGGTGGTCGCGGCGCTGGGCCGGATACCCGAGGTCGGCGACACGGCGACCTTGCGGCTGCAGCCGGTGGTCGTGCTCGACGACGACGCGGACGTCGAGGCGGCACTGCCCGTGGACGCGACCGCCACGGTGACCGCGATGGACCGGCGGCGCGTGGACCGCGTGCGCCTGGTCGTGCAGCCGTGAGCAGCGGCGTCGGGATCGCCATCGCGGTCGTCCTGCTGATCGCCAACGCGTTCTTCGTCGGTGCGGAGTTCGCGATCGTCTCCGCGCGCCGGGAGAGCCTGGAGTCCCGGGTCCGCTCCGGGTCCCGGGCCGCCCGCACGACGGTCGCGGCAATGGCGAACGTGTCCCGGATGATGGCGGCCGCCCAGCTCGGCGTCACGGTGGCCTCACTGGGGCTCGGCTACGTCGCCGAGCCCGCGGTGGCCCACCTGCTCGAGGTGCCCTTCGAGGCCGCCGGCCTACCCCAGGGACTGCTGCACCCGCTCTCGTTCGCCATCGCCCTGGCGCTGGTCGCGTTCTTCCATGTCGTGCTCGGCGAGGTGGTGCCGAAGAACATCGCCCTCGCCGGCCCGGAACGAGCCGCGGTCGCGCTGACCCCGCCGCTGGTCGTGTTCGCCACGATCGCGCGCCCGGTGGTGGCGACCTTGAACGGCGTCGCGAACCTGTCGCTGCGGGCGGTGGGCGTTCAGGTGCGTGACGAGGTCCAGGGGACGTTCACCCGCGCGGAGATGGCCGGCCTGGTCGACCAGTCCCGCGAGGGCGGCCTGCTGGACGACGACGAGGGCCGGTTGGTGATGAGTGCTCTGGACCTGGGCGAACGAGATGCACGAGCGGTGCTCTTGCCGTCGGCGGAACTGGTGACGGTGCCGGCCGGGGTCACGCCGGCCGAACTGGAGCGGGTGGCGGACAGCAGCGGGTTCTCCCGGTTCCCGGTGGCCGAGCCCGACGGGACGCTGACCGGGTACCTGCACCTGAAGGATGTCCTGACCAACGACGACGCGCACCTGGACGACCCGGTGGCGCGCCGGTTCTTCCGGCCGCTGCCCGCTGTCCAGGCCACCGATCCGTTGCACCGGGTGCTCTTGGCGATGCAGGCCAACGGCGCCCAGCTGGCCCGGGTGGTCGACGCCGGAGGTCGCTCGCTGGGGATGGTCGCGTTCGAGGACGTCATCGAGGAGCTCGTCGGCGAGATCCGCCAGGACGCGCTGCGTCCGTCGTCCTGAGCCCGCGGCACGGGTGTGCGGGCGACGCTGACGCCGGCCGGTCAGCCGCGGACCAGGGTGGCGGTGACCAGCCCGGCGGCGTCCAGCAGGATCAGCGAGCTGCCGTCGAAGCCGACCCGGGCGGCGCGGACGAGAGCAGAGCCGAGGTCGACGTTGTTGCAACCGATCGCGAAGGTCGGCGCGGCGATGGCCAGGAGCCGCCCGTCGCCGCCGATCGACCATCGGCCGGCCAGTCCGTTGCACCCGTCTGATCCGGTCCAGCTGCCGTCGGCGCGTAGCTCGAGGAACGGCTGCTCCGGGGTTCGTCCGACGGCAGTGGCTTCCCGTCCCTTCCGGGGCGCCCACCGCGGCTGCGCCGGGCCGCCGCCAGAGCCTCCTCCGGGGCCGCCGCCGCGACGGGTCGGCGCCCCCGGCACCCAGCGGCCGAGCAGGCCGGTGCGGGTCGCGGCGGGCAGACCGTCGGGCAGGACGGCGGCGGCCGGAGATCCCACCGAGCCCATTCCGCCGACGGGTCGGGTGGATTCCGACGGGGCCGGCTCGAGTTCGGCCATCGGGCGGCCGCGGGAGTCCAGCAGCGTCACCGTGTCGCCCGAGCGGCGGAACGCCGACGCCCGCTCCAGCCAGGTGAGGTGTGGGTCGATCGGACGCAGCGTCGGACAGCTCGGGTTCACGAACCACAGGGTGACCGCGAGCAGCGCACTCGGGGTGGCCGGCGCGGAGGCCCAGGCCCCGGTGATCGTCGCGCACGGGACCGTGACGCTGACGCCGGTCCCGGCGAAGGTCACCACCCCGACGGTGCCGGTCGAGCCGGCGCGTCGCCAGCTGCCGAGGATCGCATCGGCCGCCATCCCCGGAGCCGCGGCCGGCCCGGTCGATCCGCCCGCCGACGTCGTCGTGGCCGCGGTCGGCGCCGCGGCGGCCCCTCGCTGCGTCGGGGAGCCGGGTAGGTCCGGGCTCGCGCCACACGCTCCGGTCGCCACGGCGCAGCCAACCACGGCGCAGGCCACCACGGCGCGGGCACCCGCCGTGGACACGCTCCCGACCCGCGCGGCCCGGAGGCGACGGAACGCACCGGTGGATGTCCCGGGCAGCGGTCGAGATCGCATGCCGGTGCGACGTGGGTCGTGCCCGGTCGGTTCCATCACGGCCCGCACCTGCACCAGCGTTCTGTTGTCGGAGTCGGCAGGATGGTCAGCGGTCGGCCACCCGGCGACCACGAGCGCCTCGATCCCAAGGAGTCGGTCAGATGAGCAAGGAACTGAACAGCGCCACCCAGGAGAAGGCCGCCGGATTGCTGAACAGCGGGAACGTGGACGCCTTCGTCGACACGCTGTTCGCGCCCGATGCGGTCGACCACGACCCGGCGCCGGATCAGGGCCCCGGCCGTGAGGGCTTCCGCAGCTTCTTCCACAGCCTCGCCACGGCGTTCCCGGACGCGCACCTCGAGCCGGTCGCGATGGTCGCCGACGACGACCACATCGCGTTCGCCTACACGCTGACCGGCACCCACCGGGGCGACTTCCAGGGCATCGCGCCGAGCGGAAAGTCGATCGAGGTCCGCGGGCTGCAGATCGGGCGCTTTGCGAACGGCCAGATCGTGGAGCGCTGGGGCTCCTCGGATCAGCTGGGCATCCTCCAGCAGATCGGCGCGGCACCCGGTGGCTCGCCGAGCCTCGTCGACAAGGTCAAGGGCGCGTTCGGCGGCTGACCTCCGTTTGCCCCGGCGCCCACCGACCGGCCGCGGGTGATCAGTGCTCTGCGGGAGCCTGTCGCTGCCGTCGCCGAGGTGGTCGCGGGCCCCGGGGCCCAGCGGCGGCCCACCGAAGCGCTGCGTCGCAAGTACGGGCTGGCGTTCAGGGTCAGAAGGTGACCGGGCCCTCGCCGTCCAGCGCGCGGATCGCCGTCGAGTCCGGGAGCAGTCCACGGGCGATCGTCTGGTACATCGCCGGGAACGCGGCGACCGCGTCGTGCACCGGCACGACGACCGGGACCGCCGCAGCGCGCAGGTATGCCACCGTCTCGGCGATCTTGCTCCACGGGGCGACCATCGGTGCCGCGAGGACGCGGACGCCGGCCGGCGGAGGAGTGAACGCGTCACCGGGGTGGAACAGCTCGCCGATCACGTAGCCGACGTTCGGGATGACCGGGATGTCCGGGTGGATCACCTCGTGCGTCCGCCCGCGCACCCCGATGCTGACCCCGGACACGTCGACGGTGTCCCCGTCCCGGACCGTGGTGACGCTCAGGCCCCGCCCGGTGAGCAGCGGCGCGGTGCCCTCGTCGGCCACGATCTGCGCGTCGGGATTGCGCTGCACCAGCGCGGTGAACCGCTGGGCGTCGTAGTGGTCCGGGTGCTGGTGGGTGAGCAGGATCCCGGTCAGCCCGTCGAGCTGGTCCCAGGCCCCGGCGACGTTGCCCGGGTCGATGAGCAGGCGGGCGTCGCCGGTCTCCACGAGCAGGCAGGAGTGGCCGATCTTCTCGATGCGCATGCCGACCACACTCGCACCCGTCAGTCCACGCGGCGAACGCCGATCAGAGAAAGCTGACGTCCTGGGCGAGCAGCAGCCGGCCGGAGTAGTTGACGGTGTTGGTCGCCCGCCGCATGTAGGCCCGCCAGGCATCGGAGCCGGACTCCCGCCCGCCGCCGGTCTCCTTCTCCCCCCCGAACGCGCCGCCGATCTCCGCCCCGGACGTCCCGATGTTGACGTTGACGATCCCGCAGTCGGCGCCGTCGGCCGCCAGGAACCGCTCTGACTCGGCCTGGTCGCGGGTGAAGATGCCCGACGACAGCCCCTGCGGGACGCCGTTGTGCAGGGCGATCGCCTCGTCGAGGTCGGTATAGGTCAGCACGTAGAGGATCGGCGCGAACGTCTCGGTGCGCACCACCGCCGTCTGGGCGGGCATCCGCACGATTGCCGGTTCCACGTACCAGGCATCGGGCGCGACCTCGGCCAGCCGACGTCCGCCGCCGGTGAGCACCGCTCCGCCCTCGGCGACCGCCTGCTCCAGCGCGGCCGACATCCGCTGCGCCGACGCACCGTCGATCAACGGGCCGACCAGAGTGCCCGGGTCGAAGGGACTGCCGATCGGCAGCCGCGCGTAGGTGCCGGTCAGCCGTCGGACGAGCTCGTCGGCGACGTCGGCGTGCACGATCAGCCGGCGCATCGTCGTACACCGCTGGCCAGCGGTGCCGGCGGCCGCGAACACGATCGCCTGCACCGCCAGGTCCAGGTCGGCCGATGCGGTGACCACCGCGGCGTTGTTCCCGCCGAGCTCAAGCAGCGTCCGGCCGAACCGCGCGGCCACCCTCGGTCCGACCTCGCGGCCCATCCGGCTCGACCCGGTCGCGCTGACCAGCGGCACGAGCGGGGAGTCGGTGAGCACCGCACCGATCTCCGGACCGCCGACGAGGACACGGTGGACGTCGGCTGGAGCACCGCTCTCCCGAAGCGCCCGGTCCAGCAGGGCGGTGCACGCCAGCGCCGTCAGCGGCGTCTTCTCCGAAGGCTTCCAGACGACCGCGTCCCCACAGACCAGCGCGATCGCGGTGTTCCACGACCACACCGCAACCGGGAAGTTGAACGCCGAGATCACCCCGACGACACCCAGCGGGTGCCAGGTCTCCATCAGCCGATGGCCGGGGCGCTCGGACGGCATCGTGCGCCCGTAGAGCTGACGGGACAGGCCGACCGCGAAGTCGCAGACGTCGACCATCTCCTGCACCTCGCCGAGCGCCTCGGAGCCGGCCTTGCCCGCCTCCAGCGTGACCAGGTCGGCGAGCTCCCGGCGGTGGTCGGTGATCAGTTCCCCGAGCCGCTTGACCACCGCGCCACGCACCGGCGCCGGGGTCAGCCGCCAGGTGGCGAACGCGGCGTGCGCTGCCTCGACGGCCGCGCGCGCCTGCTCCAGTGATGTCGTGCGGACGCGGGCGACCTCGCCGCCGGTGACCGGACTGGTGACCGCCAGATCCCCGTCGAGCGCGGCCGGGTCGACACCGCATCGTCGCAGCGCGTCGGCGGCCAGTTCGGCCAGGGAGGCGGTCGACGGCAGGCCTGTCCGGGTCTGGGCACCGCTTGCCGTGGTGGTGGTGGTCACGCTGCCTCCTCGAGATGTCCGGTGGGGGGCTGCAGGCTCGCGGGGTCCCGGCCGAGCGTTGCGGCCAGCGCGTCCAGGGACGCCCGGCGTTGGGCGGCGTAGAGGTCGACGGGATCGTGCACCGGGGCGCCGATGACGCCGGCGATCCAGTCCAGGTCCAGCTCGGGGCCGCCGTCGGCCCCGACGGTGGTGGCTGGTCCGTCGAGATTCGAGGCGAAGATTCCGGCGGCCGACCGGGGCAGGAAGTCCTCGTACACCACCGGTTCCGCAACGACCGCACCGACTGCGACCAGTTCCGCCAGCGACGGCCGGGTTGTCTGCCTTCCATCGCTGATCTGGTCGCTGTCGGTACGCCCGGACGCCCGGGACCGGTCGGCGAGGCGGTAGGTGAAATACCCGAGACCACTGCTCTCCAGTTCGGCCTCGGTCGACGTCAGTCGCCGGGCCCAGACCGCGGCAGCGGCCGCCGGACGTGGCGCACCGGCGGCAACGGCGGCGTCGACCTCGGCCGTCATCGTGTCGTAGCGGTCCCGCCCGGCCGGGGTCAGTGCGATCCCGCGCGCCTCGACCTCGCCGAACCGGACCCGCAACTCGCCCACCTCGACCGACCCGTCGACCTCGGTGAACCGCCGCGGCTCGGCGAGGGCCCGGAACGAGGTCTGGCGTAGTAGCACGTCCGGGCCGGCCCACCGCGGCGGCCCCTGGATCTCGTCGATCATCGCGATCCCCCGGTCGGTCATCCGGGCGTACAGGTCGTCGATGTTCAACACCCGGGGCGTCAGGTGGTTGAGGTGCGTCGTCGGGACGCCGCCGATGTCCGCGGCGACCGGGGACACCGCGGCGAGCTCGGCGTACCAGGCCCGGTCGACCGGCTCCCGGGACAACTCGAAGGCCGCGGTCGCCAGTGTCAGCAGGCGGTCGGCCGCGGCGGGCGGCAGTCCGCCGTCGGCCCGGGCCCGGTCGGCCAGCTCGAGCAGGTCGGGGTCGAACAGCGACCGCCGGGCCAGCCGCGCCTCCAGCCGGGACTGCAGGTCCGCGTCGAAGAACCGTCGGTCCCCGGTCACCAGGACCGAGGTGAACACCCGGAACGGGTTACGGGCCAGCTCCCCGGCCGACACCGGACGGAACGCTGTGGACACCACCGGGACCGGAGCGCCCAGGGCGTCGCGCAGGTCGTAGAAGCCGACCGGCTCCATCCCGAACGCGCCGAAGACCCGCGCCACCTGCGCCAGCTCGGCCGGGGTCCCCACCCGGATCGCGCCGTGCCGTTCCGCGGTCACCCGCCCGATCGTGCCGAGCCGCTCGGCCCGAACCCCGTCGCGGGCCAGGGCATCGGCGTTCACCCCGGATGTGACCTCGACGAGTGCTGTGTAGGCGGGCACCTCTCGCCCGTACATCGCCGACAGGGACCGCGCGAAGGCCGCGCGCAGCTGCCAGGTCTCCAGGTTCGGCCGGTCCGCCGCCCCTGGCCGAACAGGCGGAGCAGTGCTCACGCCGACGCGGCGGTGAGCACGGTCAGCACCCGGTCGATGGCGTCGACGCCCGCGTCCAGCTCCTCCCGCATCACGGTCAGCGCCGGGCGGAACCGGATGCTCTGCAGCCCGCAGCCCAGCAGCATCACGTGTTCGTCGATCCGCAGGGCCTCGACGACCGCGTCGCGCAACGCCGGGTCCGGCAGGCTGAAGGCGCACATCAGTCCGCGACCACGCGGGTCGCTGACGACGGCGTGCCGGGCGGCGAGGCCGTCGAGACGGGCGAGCAGGTGGGCGCCGAGCTCGGCGGCCCGCTGGACCAGGTGGTCGGCCTCGATCACCTCCAGGATGCGCCGCGCGCGGACCATGTCGGTGAGGTTCCCACCCCAGGTGGAGTTCAGCCGCGAGCTGACCCGGAACACGTTGTCCGGCACCTGGTCGACGCGACCGCCCGCCATTATCCCGCACACCTGCGTCTTCTTACCGAACGCGACCACGTCGGGTGTGACGCCGAGCTGCTGGTAGGCCCACGTGGTCCCGGTCAGCCCGCACCCGGTCTGCACCTCATCGACCACGAACAGTGCGTCGAACTCGCGGCACATCGCCTGCATCGCCTGCAGGAACGTCGGCCGCAGATGCCGGTCGCCGCCCTCGCCCTGGATCGGCTCGGCGATGAAGCACGCGATGTCGTGCGGGTGCGCCTCGAATGCGGACCGGGCAGCGGCCAGAGCGGCGCTCTCACGGCTGTCGATGTCCGGGATGCCGGCGGCATCGGTCACGTACGGCGCAGGGATCCGCGGCCAGTCGAACCTGGGGAAGCGGGCGGTCTTCACCGGGTCGGTGTTCGTCAGCGACATCGTGTAACCGGTGCGGCCGTGGAAGGCGCCCTGCAGGTGCAGGACCTTCGTGCCCAGCGCCGGGTCCAGACCGTGGGCCTCGTTCCACCGGCTCTTCCAGTCGAAGGCCACCTTCAGGGCGTTCTCCACCGCGAGCCCGCCGCCCTCGACGAAGAACAGGTGGGGCAGAGCGGGGTCACCGAGTACCCGGGCGAAGGTCTGGACGAACCGCGCCATCGGGACCGAGTAGACGTCGGAGTTGCTCGGCTTGTTGACGGCCACCTCGGTGAGCTCGGCGCGGAACTGCTCGTCCGCGGCCAGCGCCGGGTGGCTCATCCCCAGCGCGCCCGAGGCGAAGAACGTGAACAGGTCCAGGTAGCGCGTCCCGTCGCGGGCGTCCACCAGCGTCGACCCGGTCGAGGCGGCGGTGTCCAGCACGAACGGCATGCCGTCGGCGAGCATCGAGGCGCCGATCGTGGCGTGGACGTCGTCCGGCGAGACGGTGGCTGGATGGTCGGCTAGCTGCGTCATCAGCCCAGTGTGCGGGACGCATTCCGGTTCGGGAAGCCATCGGCAGGAACCGTTCCCGCCAGCGTCGACGCACCGACCGGTCGTCGCAGCGGAACGATCACCTCGCAGACGAGCGCCATTCACCTCCCGGACAGCGGGGGGTGACTGGGTGATCACGTCGAGAGGCCGCTCGGGCCTGCCGACATCCCCACACGGAAGGGCTCGCGACAATGCCTCCTCAAGATTCCCCGCCTCAGAACTCTGCCGACGCGACGCGGCGGTCACCGGCCAGTCGACGGTCGTTCCTCCAGGCCGGAATCGCCGGCGCGGTCGCCGTCGGTGGCACGGTCGGTAGCGGAACGCCGGCCGCCGCGGCGGCAGCGACACCGACCTCGGTGCCAGCCGCGCCGACACCGGCCCGGGCGACCGGCGGGCCGGACCTGGAAAGCCCACGGTTCACCCTCGTCGTGATGCCGGACACCCAGTACCTGTTCGACGGCGACAGCATCCACCCCGCACCGCTGGCGAGCTCGCTGCGGTACGTGCTGGACCAGCAGCAGGAGCAGAACATCGTCTTCATGGCGCACCTGGGCGACGTCACCCAGAACGGGCGCGCCAACGAGGTCGCCGCGGCCGCTGCGCAGTTCGACGCGTTCGACCGCCGTGGCGTCCCGTGGAGTGTGCTGGCCGGCAACCACGACATCGACGGCCGCACCGACGACCAGCGGGGGCCGACGCCGTACCTGGCCGCGTTCGGGCCGTCCCGGTTCGCCGGCCGGCCCGGCTACTCGGCCAGCCCGGACGGGTACAACAGCGCGAACCTGTTCCGCGCCGGCGGCCGGGAATGGCTGGTGCTGGCACTTGACTGGCGGGTCTCCGACGGCGGGCTCGCGTGGGCCGCGGCCACGATCCGGCGCCACCCGACGACCCCGGTCATCCTGACCATCCACGAGCTGGTGGGCACCGACGACAGCGCCCAGCCCGCGCAGCTGTCCGAGTTCGGCCAGCACGTCTGGGACACCCTGATCAAGGGCAACGACCAGATCTTCCTGAGCCTCAACGGGCACTACTGGCCGCCCGGTCGGACCACCAAGACCAACGACGCCGAGTCCGAGGTCGCGCTGCACATCACCAACTACCAGGACCGCTACTACGGCGGGGCCGCGATGATCCGGCTGTACCGGTTCGACATGGAGCGGTCCACGATCGACGTCGAGACGATCAACCCATGGCTGCTGGGGATGCCCTACGAAAGCCTCAACGAACTCAGCCGTGAGGAGCTGGAACTCACCTCACCCGTCGACGCCGCGTCGGTGCCGATCGACTTCGCCGCCCGGTTCGCCCGGTTCGCGCCGCCCACGCCACGGCCGGCACGCCCCGCGCGGGCGGTGCTGGTCCCGGGCACGACGGCGCTGTGGGGCAGGTTCACCGCCGGACGGACCGGCTCCGTGGTGACAGGGCGCATCCCCGACCTGTCCGGTGGCGGGAACGACCTGCTCGTCGCCGGGCGGCCCGGGGCTCGCCGGGACGCGCTGACCCTCTCCGACGAGCACCACCCCGACCAGCCGTCGCGCGGCAGCGTGTTCTTCCAGGGCGGCCGGGCCGCCGGCGACTACCTGAAGACGGTCGCCGGGGCACCGCTGAACGCCACCACCGCGGCGAAGGGTTTCACCCTCGAGGTGTTCGCCAAGCTGCCCGCGGACTGGGGCCCGGACAACGCCTGGTCCGGTCTGGTCAGCCGGCAGGGCAGCAGCGGCGATGCCGGCAAGACCGGCGGCTACAGCAGCACCGAACCGGTCGCGACGTTGAGCCTGTCCGGCAGCGTCGAGGCCCAGTGGTACGCCTATCCGCTGAACCTGAACACGTCGGTGACCAACTGGAGTCACCTGCTCCCGCTCGACACCTGGTGGCACCTGGCCGTCACCAACGACGGCCGGCACACCCGCATGTACGTCGACGGGTGCGAGGTGGTCCGCAACCCGGCCACCGTCGCGCACGGGATCGCCACCGTGGGCCGCTCCTGGCTGGTCGGCGGCCACGAGGACGGCGGCCGGATCGACCAGGTCCACTACGGGTGGCTCGGCGACATCCGCGTCGTCGACCACGCGCTGGCCCCGGGCCAGTTCATGATCGCCTGACCCACCCCGCTGGACGTCGGCCCCGGCCCCGATCACCCGGGGCCGGGCCGACTGTCGCATTCAGTCGGCTCGGCCGACGTGTCACATTCAGTCGGCTCGGCCGACGTCCAGCGGGCGGTTGTCGTAGAACGTCTGCAGCACCACGGTGCTGCGGGTGTGGACGTTCGCGGTCGCGCGGATCGTCCGTAGCAGGATCTCCAGCGCTTGCGGCGAGGCGACCCGGACCAGCAGCTGGTAGCTCGCCTCGCCGGCCACCGACCAGCAGCCCTCGATCGCCGCGATACCGGCGAGCTTCTCCGGCGCGTCGTCGGGTTGCGCCGGGTCCAGGGGGGTGATGGCCACGAACGCGGTCAGCGGCAGGCCGACGGACTCGGGGCTGACCCGGGCGGTGTAGCCGGTGACGATCCCCCGTGCCTCCAGCCGCCGGACCCGCGCCTGAGCGGCGGAGACGGACAGGCCGGCGGCCGCGGCAAGGGTGGCCAGCGTCGCCCGGCCGTCGGCCATCAGCACCGCGAGCAGCCGGCGGTCGGTTCCGTCGTCCGGGGCGGCGGCCACCGCGGCAGGCTATCGGCCGGCAAGCCGTCGGCGGGCGAACCCTGGCGGACGGCCGATCGTTACCGTCGGGTCACCAGCGCAGGGCGGGTGACGGCTCGGGTGAGCGACGGGGCAGGTCGGTGACGGGGCGGGTCGGTGACAGGGCAGGTCGGTGACAGGGGGCGGACGATCGGGGGCAACCGGGCCGGCAGAAGCGAGCCGGTCGTCGTCGCCACACCGCACGGGCTGGTGCGGGGTCTGCGCCGCGACGGGGTCGACGTCCACCGGCGCGTGCCGTATGCCGCCCCGCCGGTCGGCCGGTTGCGGTTCGCCGCGCCCGCCCCGCCGGCACCGTGGACCGGCATCCGACAAGCCGCGTCAGCGTCGACCCGCGCGATCCAGCCGCTGCCACCACCTGTCCGGGCGGCCCGGCTGGTCGGCCCGCGCGGCCGCTACGGCGAGAACTGCCTGACCGTCGATGTGGTCGCACCTGCGGGATCGGCCGCCGACACCGCGGCGGGCCGACCCGGCCGCCCGGTGCTGGTCTGGGTGCACGGCGGGGCCTACCGGACCGGCGGGGCGGCCGACTACGACGGCGCACCGCTGGCCCGACTCGGCGACCTCGTCGTGGTGACGGTCAACTACCGGCTCGGCGCGTTCGGGTTCCTCGACGTGGCCGACGCAATCGGCCTGGACCCGGCGGACAGCCGGTTCCCGGGCAACGTCGGGGTGCGTGACGTGCTCGCCGCACTGGCCTGGATCCGGGCCGCGATCGCGGCCTTCGGTGGCGACCCGGCGCGGGTGACGGTGGCCGGTGAGTCCGCCGGCGCCGGGCTGGTCACCTCGCTGCTGCTCAGCCCCGCCGCCCGCGGGCTGTTCGCCGGCGTGATCGCCCAGAGCGGTGCTCCGACGATGAACACCGAACGCGAGGATGCTGCGGCCGCGGCCCGGGAGTTCCTGCTGGCGTTGGGCGCCGGGCCGGAGAATGCCGCCCGCGTCCTGGCGACGGCCCCGCCGTCGCGGGTGCTCGCCGCGATGCGCCGGGTGAACGCGCTGCGCCCGGACGGGCTGCCGTTCCGTCCGTGGTTCGACGGCGATCTGCTGCCGGTGTCGGCGGCGGCTGCGCGCAGCGCGCCCACCCTCGCGGTCCCCCTGCTGATCGGGACCAACCGCGACGAACACCGGCTGTTCAGCGTCCTGCGCCAGGCCGTCGTCCCGCGGACACGGGAGCGCATCGCAGTGATGCTGGTCGCCGAGCATGGTGCGCCGCGGGCGTCGGCGATCCTGCGCAGCTACCCCGACGACGCGGCGGGCCTGTCCGACCTGGGCACGCACGGCGTCTTCACGATGCCCGCCGTCCACCTGGCCGACCGGCACAGCGGCGTGGCCCCGACCTACCGGTACCGGTTCGACTTCGGCACCTCCCGGCTGGGCCTCGGCGCGTTCCACGCCATCGACCTGATGTTCGTCTTCGACAGCCCGCGGGTGCTCGGGCGCGCGCTGTTCGGCTCGCCGGCCCCCGCCCGCGACGCCTTGGCCGACCGCGTCAAGCGGCACTGGGTCCAGTTCGTGCGGACCGGCTCACCGGGCGGCGACTGGCCGGGCGGTGATTGGCCTCGCTACGACACGCCCCGGCGCGCAACCCGACTGTTGGACGTCGCCGACTCCGTGGCCGACGACCCGGAGGGCGACCGCCGCCGCGTGTGGCACGGTGCCGAGGTCCCCGTCCCGTGACCCGCGGGAGGATGGTGGCCGTGACTCAGCCTGCCGCCCCGTCCGCCGCCCCGGACGATCTCGACGACGCAGCCCCGCCGTACCCGCTGCTCAGCAGGGGCAAGGTCCGCAGCCTCTACGACCTGGGCGACGGGACGCTGGCGATGGTGGCCAGTGACCGGATCTCCGCCTACGACGTCGTCCTGGACACGACCATCCCGGACAAGGGAGCAATGCTCACCCAGCTGTCGCTGTGGTGGTTCGACCAGCTCGCCGACCTCGCGCCGAACCACGTCGTGTCCGCCCTCCCGCCGCCCGGTGCCCCGGCGTCGTGGGCGGGCCGGACGATGGTCGTGCGCCGCCTGGGGATGGTCGGCGTGGAGTGCGTTGCCCGCGGATACCTGACCGGGTCCGGGCTGGCCGCCTACCGGGCGACCGGGACGGTGTGCGGCATCGAGTTGCCGCCCGGACTGACCGAGGCCTCCCGCCTGCCCGAGCCGCTGTTCACCCCGACGACGAAGGCGGCGGTCGGCGACCACGACGAGCCGATGACCTACGGCGAGGTCGCGCGGCTGGTCGGGCCGGAGCTCGCGGCGTCGCTGCGTGAGCTGACGCTTGCCGTCTACTCCCGGGCTGCCGAGACGGCGGCGCAGCGGGGGATCCTGCTCGCGGACACGAAGATGGAGATCGGCCGGGACACCGACGGCACGCTGGTGCTGGCCGACGAGTTGCTCACCCCGGACTCGTCGCGGTTCTGGCCCGCCGATGGCTGGGCGCCCGGACGGGTGCAGCCCAGCTTCGACAAGCAGTACGTGCGCGACTGGCTGACCTCGCCCGCGTCGGGCTGGGACCGGGGTTCCGGCGCGCCCCCGCCGCCGCTGCCGGAGGAGGTCGTCGCCCGGACCCGCGACCGCTACGTACAGGCCTACGAGCGGCTGACCGGCTCCGTCTGGGCCGCGCGATGACTTTCCCGGGGCAGCCTGGGCAATCTGCGCGGGCAGGCTTCTCGAACTGACGGCTACGCGGACGGCATCCCCACCAGAGGGGCCGGCAGGGGGCGGCCGTGCACGACGTGCAGCCGTTGCGTCGGCCGGGTCAGGGCGACGTAGAGGTCCGACATGCCCCGTTCGGAGGCGGTGACGATGTCGGCCGGCTCCACGACCACGACAACGTCGAACTCCAGGCCCTTGGCATCCCCGACGGCAAGCACCGACACCGGTCCGTCGGCGCCGGGCGTCACCCCGACCCCGGCTGCGATCAGTGCCCCGGCGACGTCGGCCCGCGACGCGGCCGCGGTGATGACGGCCAGCGTCCCGCCGACCAACGTTGCTGTCTCGCCGGAGACCACCCGGGCGAGCACCCCGGCCAGCTCGTCGGGAGTGGCCGGGTGGGCCAGCGGCACAGCGGTGCCCTCCCGGGCCGAGGTCGGTGCGGAAACCGGAGCACCGCTCGCTGCGAGCACCCGGGCGGCGAGCCGCATCACCAGTCCGGGCGTGCGGTAGTTGACTGTCAGCTCCGCGACCCGCCACCGACCCGCGGCAAAGGTGTCGAACACCTCCGCCCAGTCGGTGGCACCGCCGGCCGACCCGGTCTGGGCGATGTCGCCGACGACGGTCATCGACCGGGACGGGCAGCGCCGCACCAGCAGTCGCCACGCCATCGGCGACAGTTCCTGAGCCTCGTCGACGACGATGTGGCCGTAGGTCCAGGTGCGGTCCGCCGCCGCGCGGTCGGCCACCGCGCCGGAGTCCGGACCACCGGCGTAGCGGTCGGCCAGCAGGTCCGCGTCCACCATCTGCGAGGTACCGGACAGCTTGGCGACCTCGGCGGCGTAGGCCAGCTCGGCGGTGCGATCGGCTGCGGCGCGGGCGGCCGATGACCGGGCGGCGCTGTCGTCCTCCCCGAGCAGTTCCGCGGCCTCGTCCAGCAGCGGCACGTCGGCGGGCGTCCACGGGATGTCACGCGCACGCCGGAGCAGTGCTCGCTCGCCCCGGGACAACCCGGGCGCGCAGCGGCCGAGCCGGTCCGGCTCGGCGAACAGGTCCCGCAGCAGCCGCTCCGGCGTCATCGGCAGCCAGCACCGGTTGACCGCGCGGACCACCGCCGGGACCTCGCGCAGCAGCGCCACCGTCTCCCGCCGGCCCTCGGCGTCGAGCTCGGTCCGTGTCGTCGTCGCCCACCGCGTCGCAAGCCGGTCGAGCAGGTCGAGTGCGAACGTGCGCCGGGCGACCATGTGCGGCTCGCCGGTGCGCCGCGCCCTGTCCAGCGACGCGCGGACGTCGCGCGGCCACAGGGTGAGCGTCACCCCGTCGGCGTCCAGCTGCTGCGGGTGCTCGGGCACCCGCTGGCGGTCCCGGACGGCCGCGGCCAGGACGGCGACCATCCGAGTGCCACCCTTGAGAGCGGCGCTCTGCCGAGACTCGGTACCCGTCGCAGTGACCCCGGGGTAGAGCGTCGCCGGGGTCGAGGTGACCACCCCCGTCTCGCCCAGGGACGGCAGCACCGCGGAGATGTAGCGCAGGAAAGCCCGGCTCGGTCCGACCAGCAGGACGCCGGCCCGGGCGATCCGGTCCCGGTGCGTGTAGAGCAGGTAGGCCGCGCGGTGCAGGGCGACTGCGGTCTTGCCGGTGCCCGGACCGCCCTGCACGACCAGGATCCCCGGCAGCGGTGCCCGGACCACCCGGTCCTGCTCGGCCTGGACGGTCGCGACGATGTCGCGCATCCGGCCGGTCCGGGCCGCCTCCAGGGCGCCGAACAGTGCGCCCTGGCCGGACACGACCACCGCGTCGGCCGGCAGCGCCGCGGCGTCGAAGACCTCGTCCTCCACGCCGGTGACCAGACGGCCCTCGGTGGCCAGGTGCCGCCGACGGGCGACGGCGCCGGGTGTCGCCGCGGTCGCCTGATAGAAGGCAGCGGCGACGGGGGCGCGCCAGTCCAGCAGCACCTGGCGGCGGCCGTCGGACAGCCCGACCCGGCCGACGTGGTGCGTGGCGCCGTCGGTCAGGTCCAGCCGGCCGAAGACGAGGCGGTCCTCCACCTGGTGCAGCTGGTCCATGCGCTGGGCGTGCAGCGTCGCGAAGGCGTCCCGCTCGGCGGTCGCGCCGGCCGTCCCGGTGGTCGCCGACCGGCGGACCCGGTCCAGCTCGCGGCCGACCTCGGCGCGGACCCGGTCAAGGCGGGCGTAACGGTCGTCGACGGTCGCCTGCTCGCGGTCGACCTCGCCCCCGGCGCTGTCGTCCCGCTGACCGCCGTCCGCCTGCTCGTCCGCCGCGTCAGGCGGGGTCATCTGGTGAGTGCGCCGACCAGTGCCACGACAGCGACCAGCGGCGTCGCGACGAGCAGCACCCAGCAAAGCGCGGCACAGGCGGCGGTCAGAATCAACAGCGACTTCGTCAACGGCAGCAGCAGCACACCGGTCAGCTCCGGCACCGCGGACGCGATCCCGCAGCGAGCCGGCCGACCGGGCGGCACCGAACATTCTTCCGGACCGCCGGCCCGGACCGGCGCGCAGTGCGCCGACCTTCGCGGTGAAGTCCTGGACCCGGCCGACAGTGGCGTCGGGCAGATCGGTGAACCTCCTGCGCAGGCCGTCCGCGTTGCCGTAGCTCCGCAGCAGCAGCTGCCGGTGGACGGCCACCTCGACCGCGGGCAGGGCCAGCACGACGAGCACCACGACCGTGGCGACGGTCGACCAGTCGAAGGCCGCGGCGAGCAGTCCGGTGATGACCACGGCGGCGACCGCGCCGGCCACAGCGGACGCACCGAGCACGCCGGCGAGCAGTCGGGCCGTCCCGGACAGCAGCTCGCTGACCTGACGGGCGCGCTCCGCCGCGGCGCCGGCGAGGTCCCCGGCGACCATCGACGCGGTCCGCCGGCTCGCCGGGGGGACGACCGGCCCCGTCAGCACCTCCCGCTCGACCGGCCCCGGTACCGGCCGCGCGCCACCTGTCGACTGCTCATCCATAGCCCCATCCTCCCTGTCTGCGGCCCCTCGCCCCTCGGGCGTCTCGCCGTCCTGGTTCGATCGGGCGGTGACGATCCGCGCGGTGCTGTTCGACTTCGCCGGGACCCTGCTCGTCCCGGTGCCGGCGACGGAATGGGTCCGGGAGGTGACCGGCGCTCTCGGCCGGGACCTCGATGAGGCCGCGGTCGCCGTCGCCGACCACGACGCGGTCGCCGACCTCGCCGCCCGGTTGGAGCAGGCCGGTCGCCCCGGCGGTCCGGAGCCCGCGCACGTCCCGCCGGAGCTCGCCGCGGACTACGCCCGGCGTGACGTGTCGGTGCAGCTGCACCGGTCGGCCTACGCGGGGCTGTTGGGTTCGGTGACCGGGCCCGGCTCGGCGCTGACCACCGCGCTGTACGACGCCGGCACCCAGCCGTCGGGATGGACCCCCTACCCCGACGCCGGTCCGACCCTGGCCGCCTTGCGCGACGACGGCGTCCGGATCGCCGTCGTCAGCAACGTCGGGTTCGACCTGCGGGCGGTGTTCGCCGGCCACGGGCTCGCCGGGCTGGTGGACGAGTGGGTGCTGTCCTGCGAGCTGGGCGTGATGAAGCCGGCCGCCGAGATCTTCACCGCGGCACTCCGGCAGCTCGGTGTGGCCGCCGCCGACGCCCTGATGGTCGGGGACAACCCGCGGGCCGACGGCGGTGCCGTCGACGTCGGCATCCGGACGCTGGTGCTGCCGTACTCCCCGGCTCGGCAGCCGCACGGGCTCGCCGCCGTCCTCGACCTCGTCCGGGGTGATGCCGGGCGCCGGCCCACCCCCGGTGGCCCGCCGCACCCGGATGCCTGAGCACCGCCGAGGCCGGCCTTCGGGATCGGCCCCGGCCCCGATCCTCGCCGCCCGTATCGTCGCGGCTCGTGGGACGCGTCGTGGTCGAGGTCATGCCCAAGCCGGAGATCCTGGACCCGCAGGGGCAGGCGGTGACCGGGGCGCTGATCCGGATGGGATTCACCGGGGTGACCGCCGTCCGCCAGGGCAAGCTGTTCGAGCTCGAGGTGGACGGTGAGGTCACCGACGAAGTCCGGGCCCGGGTCACCGAGGCTGCCGCGACCCTGCTCGCCAACCCGGTCATCGAGTCCTTCACCGTCCGCGCCGGCTGACCCGCTCGGGCGTACCGGCCGGCGGTCCCGGGTCGGCGGTCCCGGGTCAGCGACCGGCGTCCTCGACGGCGCCGGGTCGGCCCGCCCGCAACCCGGCGAGCGTGACCGGCGCCATCAACACCGCCAGGCCCACCAGGACGGGGTCGAACGACCCGGTTCGGCCCCGGACGATCCCGGCCGCGAAGACGACGACCGCGGACACCAGGTAGGCCACGCCCTGGGCAAAGGCGGACAACGCGGCGCTCCCGGCGACGGTCGCCGACCGCAGCGGGATCAGGGTCAGCGCCAGGGTGAACAGTGCGGAGCCGAGCCCGGCTGCGGTCGTCCACACCCACGCGGATCGCGGCGCGAACGCCAGCCCGAGATCGCCGACCACCCAGCACGCGGCCAGTCCGGCGATCAGCAGCCGCTGGTCGCGCAGGCGCCCGGCGAGCAGCGGCACCGCGGAGGAGACGACCCCGAGCAGGGAGAACCAGCCGAGCAGCAACCCCGCGGCGGCCCGGCTCACCCCGTCGTCGACGGCGATCGAGGGCAGGTAGGCGAACATCACGTAGGAGGAGGACGCCTGGCCGGCGAACACGATCGCCACCGCGCGGCCGAGCCGGCTCCGGGCCACCTGCGCGACGCCGAACGTCGCCGGTCCGGCCGCAGCCGGTCCCGGCGCAGTCGCCGGCGCCGCAGCCGCCGCCGCCGCGGGGACCAGGGGCGGTCGCTCGCGGCCCGCGACCGCCAGCCACGGCAGCGCCGCCAGAAGCGCGGTCGCGGCCCACATGCCCAGACCGACGCGCCAGCCGCCGAGCAGCGCCCCCAGCGGCACGGTGACGGCAGCTGCGACGGCCGTGCCGGCGGCGAGCATCAGCGTGTACGCGGCAGTGCCCGCACCTGTCCGTCCGGGTAGGAAACGCTTGACCGCGGTTGGCAGGGCCACGTTCGCCAAGGCGACCCCCGCCAGCGCGACCACCGTCCCGACCAGGAAGACCGGCAGGTCCACGACGGCCACCCGCAGCAGCAGGCCGACCGCGGCTGTGCCACCGGCCGCGGCCAGTGCCCGGGCGACCCCGAGCCGGTTGATGGCCAACGGCGCCAGGAAGCTCCCCACCGCGAAGACCAGCGGCGGTAGCGCGCTGACCAGCCCGGTCAGGGCACCGGAGGCCCGCAGGGCCGCGACCACCGACGGCAGTTCGGCGCTGGTGCTGGTCACCACCGGCCGTCCGGCGAATCCCGCGATCACCAGGCCGACCACGACCAGACCGACCGGGACCACCCGGCCAACAGGGGCACGGGTCACGGTCGGCGCGGTCACCGGGTCCATCCAACCGGCACCACGGGGGCGGCGGCGCGCGTCGGGTACGACCTGCCCTGACCGCCGGAGCACGGGCTCGCCGACCGGCCGGCACCACGACTGCCACCGGCGGTCGGGTCACCGGACCACATCACCGCACCGGTCGACGCGACAGCCCGGCCGGAGTAGACCGGTGGGTATGGAGTACACACACCTGGGTCGTACCGGCCTGTCCGTCAGCCGCCTGTGCCTCGGCACCATGAACTTCGGTCCCGACACCACCGAGCAGGACTCGGGCGTGATCATGGACCGCGCCCACGACGAGGGCGTCAACTTCTTCGACACCGCGAACGTCTACGGCCGCTCCGTCTCCTGGGGTGCCACCGAGGAGATCGTCGGGCGCTGGTTCGCCCAGGGCGGTGGGCGTCGGGAGAAGACGGTGATCGCCACGAAGTTCTACGGGTCGATGGACGTGCTGGGGGAGTGGCCGAACAACGGCAAGCTGTCGGCGTTCAACATCCGCCAGGCGGTCGATGCCTCGCTGACCCGGCTACAGACCGACCACATCGACCTGTACCAGATGCACCACATCGACCGGGACACGCCCTGGGAGGAGATCTGGGAGGCGTTCGACGTCCTGCGCCAGCAGGGCAAGGTCCTCTACTTCGGCAGCTCGAACTTCGCCGGCTGGCACATCGCCAAGGCCAACGAGCGGGCCCGGGTCCGCGGCTCGCTCGGGCTGGTCTCGGAGCAGTCGATCTACAACCTGCTGGTCCGCGACGTCGAGCTCGAGGTGCTCCCGGCCGCACAGGACTACGGCGTCGGGATCATCCCGTGGTCGCCGCTGCAGGGGGGCCTACTCGGTGGAGTCGTCCGCAAGGAGCGGGAGGGCAAGCGCCGGAACAACCGCAAGGAGGAGCTCGAGCGGCGCCGCCCGCAGCTGGAGCGCTACGAGGACCTGTGCGAGGAGCTCGGCGAGGAGCCGGCGGACGTCGCACTGGCGTGGCTGTTGGCCCAGCCCGCCGTCACCGCGCCGATCGTCGGCCCGCGCACCCTGGAGCAGCTGACCGGCTCGCTGCACGCGCTGGAGGTCACGCTCGACGAAAAGACCCTGGCGCTGCTCGACGACATCTTCCCGGGCCACAAGCCGGCCCCCGAGGACTACGCCTGGTGAGTGTGTTGTCGTCAGCCCGATGAAGTCCACCGCCCCGCGGTGAACCCGCCGGCCCGCATCGCGTCCTCCGGTGCGGGCCGGCGGCGGCGTGCCCCACAGCCGCCTGGGAGGATGACAGCGTGACCGCGCGCATCGGTGTCGTGACCTTTCCCGGCTCGCTGGACGACGGCGACGCCCGGCGCGCCGTCCGCCTCGGCGGCGCCGAGCCGGTCGCGTTGTGGCACGCCGACACCGACCTCGCCGGCGTGGACGCGGTCGTGCTGCCCGGTGGCTTCAGCTACGGCGACTACCTGCGGTGCGGCGCGATCGCCCGGTTCGCACCGGTGATGGGCCCCGTGCTGGACCGCGCCCGGGTCGGCATGCCGGTGCTGGGGATCTGCAACGGCTTCCAGGTGCTGTGCGAAGCACACCTGCTGCCCGGGGCGCTCGTCCGCAACGACGGGCGCCGTTTCGTATGCCGCGACCAGCGGCTGCGGGTGGCCAGCGCGTCGACCGCATGGACGTCGGGGCTCACCCCCGGCCAGGAGATCACGGTTCCGCTGAAGAACGGCGAGGGCGGCTACGTCGCGGACGCCGACACCCTGGACCGGCTCGAGGGCGACGGGCGGGTGGTCTTCCGCTACCTCGGCGGCAACCCCAACGGCAGCCTGCGCGACATCGCCGGGATCAGCGATCCCACCGGGCGGGTCGTCGGTCTGATGCCGCACCCCGAGCACGCGGTCGAGTCCCTGACCGGGCCGGGCACCGACGGGCTGGCCGTGTTCACCTCCGTCGTGTCCGGCCTGCTCGCCACCGCCTGAGCCGATAGACCCGCTCCGCTCGCGGGGAACGGGTGGAGGAGATCGGCCCGCCCGGTGCGCCCCCGGTGCGAGAGTGGACAGCGTGCAGAACCCCGCCGAGCTCTATTCGCTCACCGATGCCGCCGAGGGCCTGACGGCCACGCACCTCGTCGTCGGCCTGGACGGGTTCGTCGACGCCGGCGGCGCCGCCCGGGCCGCCGTCGACCACCTGGTCAGCTCCCTGGAGCACCACATTGTCGCCGAGTTCGACATCGACCTGCTGCTGGACTACCGCGCGCGCCGACCCCGGCTGCACACCGCGGAGAACATCGTCGGCTCGGTCGCGTGGCGGACGCTGCGTCTGGAGGTCGTCACGGACCTGACCGGCACACAGTTCCTGCTGCTCCGCGGCCCCGAGCCGGACCGGGCCTGGCAGTCCTTCGCGGCGGCCGTGGTCGGGCTGGCGGCGCGGTTCCGGGTCCAGACGATGGTGGGGATGTTGGCGCTGCCGGCTGCGGCGCCGCACACCCGGCCGATCACCTTCCTGGGCACCGCGACCCGCCGTGAGCTGCTGCCGGACAACGGGCTGCGGTTCGGCCCGATGGAGGTGCCGGGCTCGATGACCGCGGTGCTGGAGTACACCTTCGGCCAGGCCGGGCGGGACGCGATGACCCTGCTTCCGCAGGTGCCGAACTACATCTCCTCCGCCGAGGTACCGCATGCTGCCGCTGCCCTGCTGGAGCGGCTCGGTCGGGTGGCGGAGCTGTCGTTGCCCTACGACGCGTTGCTGCGGGCCGCCGAGAAGCTCGACGAGCTGCTGGCCACGGAGCTTGCCCAGTCGGAGGAGAACCGCACGATGGTCACCGATCTGGAGCGGCAGTACGACCAGTCGCTGCTGAAGCTGGCCTCCGGCGACAACGGCGAGGCGATCCTGCCGACCGGGGACGAGCTCGCCCGCCAGTTCGAGTCGTTCCTGGCCGAGCACGGTGAGGACGATCGCTGACCTGCCTACCGCGGTGACCAGCTCACGTCCGACGACGCGCCGGTCGCTGGCGCGGCGCTCCACGCAACCACCGCACTATCGCGACTCTCCCGTTCGAACCGCTTCGGCGGCTCCGGGTCGTCGTCTCGTCGAGCGGGTCGGGGTGCACGATGAACGGGACCCTGATCGCCGGTAGCAACGGACGGACGGCATGAGCGACCTCGACGATCGCTACATCGACCTGCACCACCACGTGATCCCGGATTTCTTCCGCGACGCTCTCCAGGCTCACACCCCGAATATCGGCGGCGCGGCCGGGCTGTCGAAGCTGCAGATTCCGGCCTGGAGCGCCCCGGCCGCGATCTCGCTGATGGACGAGGCGAGCATCGCCGTCGGAGTCGCCTCCCTCAGCTTCGGGGTCCACTTCGGCGATGATGCCAAGGCTGCCCGTCTCGCGCGCCGCAGCAACGAGTTCATCGCCGACCTCGTGCGGGCTCGCCCCGACCGCTTCGGTGGATTCGCCGTGTTGCCCCTGCCGGCGGTCGACGCGGCGCTTGACGAACTCGCCCACGCGCTCGACGTGCTGCACCTCGACGGAGTCGTGCTTTCGACCAACTACGGCGGCGTCTACCTCGGTGATCCGAGGTTCGACGAAGTGTTCGACGAGCTCCAGCGTCGCAAAGCGGTCGTATTCGTGCATCCGACCGCGTCCCCCGATCCCAGCGCGCATGCGCTCGGGTTGCCCGACTTCCTGATCGACTTCGTAGCAGACACCACCCGGGCTGTCGCGAAGCTCCACTACTCGAACACCTTTCGACGGACCCCGGACGTGAAGTACGTGTTCGCCCACGCCGGCGGCACCATTCCCTACCTCACCAGCCGGTTCACCCTGCTCGACCGCCTCGCCGCCATGCCCGGTCACGAGGACCGGCCGCCGGCGACGGAAATGTTCCGGCGACTGTATTGGGACACCGCGATCGCCTTCACGCAGCCGGTCGTTCAGCTCGTGCAGAAGGTGGCCGGAACGTCGCAGATCGTCTACGGCAGCGACTACCCATTCACCCCTGGATTCCCGGCTGAAAGCATGAGGTCGCTGAGCTCGGCCGAGTACCTCGCCATCGAGGACCGGACCGCCATCGCGCGGACCAACGCGCTTGCGCTCCTCCCCCGGCTGGCGCGCTGACCGAAGCGCGGAGAGTGGCCCGCGGCGTCCGACTGTCCTCGCTGCCGCGCGGCCACCGCCAGATGGCCGCGTCACGTCACGGGGACGTCACGGGGATATGACGGGCAAGTTGAGGTAGGACGCCTGCGGTCCGCCGGTGTGGACGATGAGTCGTCCGTCAGGCTGACCGTCGTAGAAGTCGTTGCCGGGGAAGATCCCGCCCAGGGGGTTCCTGGCGCTGATCATCAGCCGGAGCTGCTCACCCGGGTGGAACACCAGGCCGATCGGGAACAGGTCGATCTCGACGTCCACGACCTGTCCGGGTTGCAGCTTCTCGATGCGGTCGAAGGTGTGCTCCGGCACTGTGTCGGTGGACATGGTCTCGTCCAGGTGCCGCATGGAGACGCGGAGGCGGCCAGGCGAGCCCTTGTACCGCAGCACGGACCCTGAGCGCTCTGTCGCATCCTGGATCATCGCGCCCTGGTTGGGGGTGTTGAACTGCCGCAGGGGCGTGCCGTTGGCCGTCAGCTTCTCGACCAGGAGGAACAGGTCGGCGTCGTCCGCGTCCGAGGTCTCCACCCACAGGTGCGCCTTGAGGTAGCCGACCAGCGTCGTTTCCTCGTCGAAGCGCACCGTGAACGACACCTGTCCAGGGAGCGTCGCGGCGTCGTACGACGCGATCGCCGCGGCCGGGGCCACCTCGGGGCTCAGACTGCGGGTGCGGCCGTCGAGGTAGTACTTGGTGTCGGTGACCCCGTCGGGCGGGAACTGGCCCGCCGTCAGGCCGGTGCGGTCGCCGCCCTCGAGGTCGAGGACGGGGAACCGGACCCGCGGGGTCTGTTCCCAGCCGTTGTCCTCGCCCTTCAGGTAGTGGTCGAAGAAGCGGCGCAGGTCCTCGACGTTCGCGGAGTCGTAGTAGTCGGGCCACTCCAGGCTGGCGTGGATGCGCAGCCACTTCTCGTCGGACGCGATCCTGCGCCACGCGCGGAACGTCCCCTCTGTGTGCAGGGTGTGGGAGTAGCTGGCGACGACGTATGCCGGCACGGTGATCCTGTCCAACCGCGGGATCTTGTCCGTCCACAGGTCGTTCATCAGCGGGTACCGCTCCGCCTCCGCGACGACGTCCTCTCGGCGGTTCTTGCCGGCGAGCTTGTGCTGCAGCATGTCGGTGAAGCCGAGGTCCGGCATTCCGCCGCGCATGGCGAGATCGCGATAGACGTCGCTGACGCCTTCCCACGGGTTGATCGCCGTCAGGTGGGGAGGCTGCTCGGCTGCGGTGAACCACTGCGAGACTGCCAGATAGGAAGTCCCGCTCATCGCGACCTTGCCGGTGCACCAGTCTTGATCGGCCAGCCACTCGATCAGATCGTGGCAGTCCTGGCCCTCCTGGCGATCCCACACGACGCTGTCGCCCTCGGATTCGCCGATCCCTCGGGCATCGGGATTGCAGATCGCGTAGCCCTGCGCACACCAGTAGGCCGGGTCCGGACCCTCGAACTTCTCCAGACCGGAAAGGTCGCCGTTGTCCAGGCCGACCAGGTCGAAGATGCCCGCGACGCTGGGAGCAGTGCCCTCACTCTTCCCGTAGGGGCTCCACGCGACGATGGCGGGCACCTTATCGGTGCCGGCCGGGCGGAAGATGTCGGCGTAGATCGTCACCCCGTCGCGGAGCGTGACCGGAATGTCCTTTTCGAACACGATGTCTGTTGTGATGGACCGGAATTTCGGATCAATTCGATAGCCCGCCGGCAGCATCCGCGTGCCTGGCTCGAACGGGCTCAGCATCCCGTGCGCCAGGCCGGCTTCGTAGGGGTAGGACGGGGCGAACACCTTGTCGTCGCTCATGTGTTTGCTCGCAGTCTCTTGTTGTGCAGCGGCGGTTGGAATGTGAGCCGGTAAACTTCACGATGGCCGGTAAGCCCGCATGCTGGTGAGCTGTTCGGTGCCGTACCTGGCCTCGAGCTGCCGGACGGCGCCTGGGTCCGGTCGGCCGGAGGCGTGGCTCAGCAGTGCCCCGAGTTCGGCGAAGTAGTTCTCGTGACCGCCGGCGACCGAGGACTGGAAGAACATCGTGGCGGGCCGGTTGGTGGGGTTGGCGAAGGCGTGCGGGATGCCCGCAGGGACATACATGAACGCCCCGGGCTGGCCGCGCAGGAAGCGGTGGCCAGTGCTGTCGGTCCAGGCGTGCCAGTCGGCAGGGGCGCGGTCGAGGGGCTCGAAGCACAGCACGTCGAGCTCGCCGTCGACGACGTAGAACATCTCCTCCCCGTTGTCATGCACGTGCGCTCCGACGTCGAAGCCGGGAGCGACGGTCATCTCGAACGTGGAGGCGAAGGACGGGTGGTCGTGCGCCACCAGCAGTCTGGCGTTGACCGCGCCGCCGGTGATGACCCGGCCGCCGTCGGGTGCGAGCACCACGGCGTCGCCGGTGTCGACAGTCATGCCTTTTCCTCCGGGGCTCGTCCCTGCCATCTGGGTGCATCGGGATCGATCGGTACTCGCTTGTCGTGCGAGCTCACCGGGCGGTCTCGACGCGTCCGTCGCGGGTGACCCGTTCGTGCACGCTGTCCGCGGCGACTCCCGCTGCTCGGTCGGCGAGCCAGTCGGCGATCTCGGTGCGGAAGAACGGACCGACCACCGGAGCCGGCGAGCCGTCCAGAGCGTGCGTCGCGCCCTCGTACAACAGCGACGAGGCCGGGGCCGGACACCGGTCGGCCAGGTCGTAGACCCACGACTTGTCGCACAGCTCGTCCGCCTCGCCGCCGAACACCTTCCACGGGACGCTCATACCGGCGATCGGCCCGCGCAAGTCGTACCCGGCGACCAACCGGTCGAAGGCGTCCTCGTCGCGCTCGAGCCCGGCCATCCACATGTGCCGCGCCTTGTAGCTCGGTGCCGCCTGCTCGAAGATCGCGTGCGCCGGGCTCGAAGCATTGCAGCGCCACCGCGCAGCCTCGGCACGCCCGTCGATCCACGCCAGGATGGCCGTTCCGGCCTCGATCCAGCTCTCCGGCGAGGTGTAAACGCCACGTACGGCCGCCTCGGATTGGCCGGGGCCATCGATCGCGAGAACCGCCAGGCCGTTCTGTAGGTACTCGTCGCCGACCCGGTTGACCAGCGACTCCCGCCCGCCGTCCATTCCGTCGCTGGCCACCACCACGGGCACGGGCGTTGTTCCGCCGAAGTGGTAGGGCAAGTGCAGGTAAGCGGGCAGGGTCCCGCCACCGAAGGGCACCTCGACAGCCTCCACCTGGTGGTCTGCCACGGCGGCCCATCGCAGGTACGCCGCCGTGGTCCGCTGGTGCAGGTCGATCAGCTCCTGGGTCGTCTCCCAGATCGGGTAGCACGCGAGCAACCAGAGCTGTGCGGCCGCGAACCAGTGCACTCCGGCGGTCGCGGGGTGACCACGGTCCTCCAGCCGCGTCGCGAGCCGCTCGTGCCGCAACGCATGGGCCGACGCCGCGGGAGTCAGGTCGGAGAGCTTGGAGACCGACGGCCGCAGCAGGGCGATGTCAGCGCCGGACGTCTCGTCGCGCACCGGACCGAGTGAGTAGCGCAGTCGGTTCTGGTCGAACTCGATGCCCAGCGAGGCGATGCTGGTGTCGAACAGCCACCGCTGCTCGTGCCAACGGCGCGGTCCGCTCTGGTCCGCTGTGTCCATCAGGCTCCTCGAGGTGGTGGTGGCTTGCTGTGCTCTGATCACTGTGGTCATTGGACAGCCGCAAGACCAACGATCGTTGGTGATGCTCGATCACGGTTGTCGATGCTGGAGGCGCGGTGGAGCTTCGAGACCTTGACTACTTCGTGGCTGTGGCTGAAGAACGCAGCTTCACGCGCGGTGCCCAGCGGGCCGGAATCGTGCAGTCGGCTGCGTCAGCGGCCATCCGCCGTCTGGAGCGCGAACTCGGCCAGCGCGTGCTCGAGAGAGGCTCTCGCAGCGTTGAACTCACCGACGCTGGCCGCCTGGTCCTGGCCCGGGCGCGGGGTCTGCTTTCCCAGGCCCGTGCCGTCCGGGACGATCTCGACGCGCTCGTCGGGGGGCTGCGGGGGAGCGTGTCGCTGGCCACCGTCCTTTCCACCGGCGAACTCGACCTGGTGAACGCGCTGACCGGCTTCCACCGCCTACACCCGGGCGTGTCGGTGCGCCTGCGCCTGTCCGCGGGCCCGGAGAACCAACACCTGCATCGGCTCCTGGACGGGGAGTTCGACCTGGCGCTCATCCCCCTGCCCGAGCGACCTCCCGGCACCGTGAAGGTGGTCCCGATCGCAGGCATGCGGCTCGTCCTGGCCTGCCGAAGGGACGACCCGCTCGCCCAGGCCCGAGGCGTTCGCTACCGCGACATCGCGTCCCGCGACTTCGTCGACTTTCCCGTTGCGTGGGGCAACCGCGCCATCGTTGATGATCTCTTCCGTGCCGACGGGGCGAGCCGTGACGTTGCCTTTGAGGTGGTCGATATCCACAATGCGGTCGCCTTCCTCTGCGGAGGCCTAGGTATCGGATTCATCCCCGACCACGTCGCCGACGCCGAGCCAGATCTGGTTGCCGTCGACCTGTGTAATCCGCCGCCGCGGCGGCGCCTCGGGCTCGCCGTCCTCGCCGATCGGCCCATCAGCGCCGCGACGTTGGCCCTACACCGGGCCATCGTCCAGGCGACGGCCAGCCGATGACACGGCTGCCTGCGATGGCCGCCCGGAGCCCGGTGTGCCGCTCCGGTCAGCGCTCGGCTGAAGACGCAGCTGAATGCTGGTTCATCTGCGAAGGACAGATCGGCGACGTCCGGCCTTCGTGAGATGTCACCGGACTCGGCCGGAGAACGAGGAAGCGTCCCTAACGCCGATGTGGCGCCCGGTGTCGATACGTGAGTGCGCCGGCCCCGAGCGTCCCGCAAAGAGCTGTTCGGTGTTCGGCGAACCGGCGAACCGGCGGACCGACCCGAGGTCGGCCAGGTCTAGCTCGCGCACCTCGCCCTGCCGCTCATCGCTGCCGCCCCGGACGCGGCCTCACCGGGCTCGCGGACGGCGAGCACGACCGGGCGCCGATGCGGGCGAGGTCGCGTGCGGGCGAGGTCGCGTGCGGTGCCGGTCCGCATCAAGTCGCCCGGCGTCAACGACCGCAGCGAGCCGGGGGCGGATGCCCGTCCCGTCGGGAACCTCGTCGGCGCGGGTCCCCAGCAGCTCCGGAACCGACCGCTCCGGGTCGCCGCGGGCCGGCTTCGGGTCGGTCGCCGGCCACGGCTCGCGGTCGCCGGCCAGCACGTTGCCCCCGTGCAGGTCGGTGTGGACGAGCGCCGACGCCGCCGAGCCGGTCAACTCTCGAGCGGCGTCGATGGCCGCGTCGGCCGAAGCCGCGGGCATCGGGGACCCGAGTGCCGCCTGCCGCCGCGAGACGGCGGCGGCGATGTCGGCGGCGGTGGCCGCCGTGTCGAGCAGGCCGGTCGGCACCGCCACGCGAGCTCGAGCACGCACGGCTGGTCACCGCGGCGCACCGGCACGACCAGCGCGTTGGTCCCGTGAAATGCGGGTCCGGACTCCCGCCGCAGCGACCAGCGGTGGCACCAGCCGTCCACCAGGCCGGGCAGCGACTCCAGCCACCGGTTCCGACCCGCGGCGTCGGCGCCTCACCGCTGCGCCAGGTCCGCGGGGACCACGATCGGCGGCGGCTGCTCGGCCACGTCGGCCTCCCGTTGACGGTGCGCCGGGGGGATCCGGACCCCGACCGGTTCCTGGGCCCGCCGATATCCTCGCGCCGTGACCTCGTCCAGCGCCGACGCCCCGCCTGCTGGCGCGCCGTCCGCCGGCGCCCGGACCGGCCTGGACACCGTGCAGCGTGCGGTGGGCACGCCGGACCACTCCCAACCGTTCGCCGAGCTCGGCCTCGAGCCCGACGAGTACGCCCGGATCGGCGAGGTCCTCGGCCGGCGGCCGACGTCGTCGGAGCTGGCGATGTACTCGGTGATGTGGAGTGAGCACTGCTCTTACAAGAGCAGCAAGGTCCACCTGCGGACGTTCGGCGAACTGGCGCCGCAGACCGACGCGCTGCTGGTCGGGATGGGCGAGAACGCCGGCGTCGTGGACATCGGGAACGGCTGGGCGGTCACCTTCAAGGCCGAGTCGCACAACCACCCGAGCTTCGTCGAGCCACTGCAGGGTGCGGCGACCGGTGTCGGCGGGATCGTCCGGGACATCCTGGCGATGGGCGCCCGCCCGGTCGCGGTGTTGGACGCGCTGCGCTTCGGCCCGCTCGATGCCCCGGACACCGCGCGGGTGCTGCCCGGCGTCGTGGCCGGCGTCGGCTGGTACGGCAACTGCCTCGGATTGCCCAACGTGGGCGGGGAAGTGGGGTTCGATCCGGGCTACGCGGGCAACCCGCTGGTGAACGCGCTCTGCGTCGGGGTGATGCGGCACGAGTCGATCCAGCGCGGCCGCGCGACCGGCACCGGCAACGTCGTCGTGCTGTACGGGGCCCGCACCGGCGGTGACGGCATCGGCGGCGCGTCCATCCTCGCCAGCGACACCTTCGCCGCCACCGGGCCGACCAAGCGGCCCGCGGTCCAGGTCGGCGACCCGTTCGCGGAGAAGGTACTGATCGAGGCGACGCTGGAGCTGTTCGCCGCCGGCCTGGTCACCGGCATCTCCGACCTCGGCGCCGCCGGGCTGTCGTGTGCCTTCGCCGAGCTGGCCAGTGCCGGCGACGGCGGGATGGACGTCGACCTGGACCGCGTGCCGTTGCGGGACCCGACGCTCTCGCCGGAGGAGATCCTGATGAGCGAGAGCCAGGAACGGATGATGGCCGTCGTCGCCCCGGAGCACCTGGCCGGGTTCCTCGACGTATGCCGGCGCTGGGATGTCACGGCAACGGCCGTCGGGACCGTCACCGACACCGGTCGACTCGTCGTGCACTGGCGCGGGGAGACGGTGGTCGACGTGCCGCCGCGGACGGTCGCCGCCGAGGGCCCCGTGTACACCCGGCCGATGGCCCGACCGGACGCGATGGACGCCCTGGTCGCCGACGACCCCGGTCGGCTGGCGAGACCGTCCGACGGGCAGCAGCTGCGAGAAACCCTGCTGCGGTTGGTCGCCTCACCGGACCTGGCCGACCGCGGCTGGGTCACCGACCAGTACGACCGTTACGTGCTGGGCAACACCGTGCTCGCCCAGCCGGAGGACGCCGGGGTGATCCGGGTCGATGAGAGCACCGGTCTCGGGGTCGCGCTCGCGTTGGACTGCAACCCGCGGTTCTGCCGGCTGGACCCGTTCGCCGGAGCACAGCTCGCACTTGCCGAGGCCTACCGCAACGTGGCCGTCGCCGGCGCGCGGCCACTGGCGGTCACCGACTGCCTCAACTTCGGCTCGCCGGAGGACCCGGGCGTGATGTGGGCCTTCGAGCGGACGGTGCGCGGGCTGGCCGAGGCGTGCCGAGAGCTGGGGACCCCGGTGACCGGCGGCAACGTCAGCTTCTACAACCAGACCGGTGCAACGGCGATCCTGCCCACCCCGGTCGTCGGTGTGCTGGGGGTACTCGACGACGTCGCCCGGCGGACACCGATCGGGTTCCCGTCGGCCGGCCTGGCCCTGTACCTGCTGGGCGTCACCGACGAGGAGTTCGGCGGGTCGACGTGGGCGTGGGCCGAGCACGGCCACCTGGGCGGCACCCCACCCCGGGTCCGGTTGGCCGCCGAGCGGTTGCTCGCCGACATCTGCATCAACGCCAGCCGGGACGGGATGGTCGACGCCGCCCACGACGTGTCCGACGGCGGTGTCGCCCAGACGCTGGTGGAGAGCTGCCTGCGTCGGGGTGTGGGCGCCCGGGTGTGGGTGCCCGACGGGATGGACCCGTTCGCGTTCCTGTTTTCAGAGAGCAGTGCTCGCGCTGTGGTTGCCGTGCCGCGGTCGGAGGAGGTGCGGTTCACCGACATGTGCACCGCGCGCGGTCAGGCGCACGTCCGGATCGGCGTGACCGACGACGGCGGGACCGACAGCGGCGGGACCGATGACGGCGGGGCCGACAACGGCGGGACCGGGAGCACCGCTGCCTCGCTGGAGGTGTCGGGGCTGTTCAGCGTGCCGCTGGCCGAGCTGCGCGACGCCCACACGCGGACGCTGCCGGCGGCGCTGGACCCCGCGTGATGCCGACCCGCAGCGCGCTGGCCGCCGCGATCGACGCCCTCGGCGCGCAGTGGACGCTGCTCGTCGACACCTTCGCTGCACTCACGCCGGAGCAGTTCGACCGGCCGTCGGTGCTGGACGGCTGGCGGGTGTCCGAGCTGGCCGCGCACCTGGCCCGTAGTGCCGCGTCGATGACCGACCTGCGGGCGGCTCCGGCGGGCAGCCCGCCGATGACGCTGGCTGCCTACCTCTCCCGGTACGCCGGGTCCGCAGGCGAGATCGCCGCCGACGCGCGCGACCGGGCCGCCACGGAGACGCCGGCCCAGCTCGTCGCCACCATGCGTGCGGACTGCTCCGTGCAGGTCGCCGGGTTCGCGCGGGATGCCGTCCCCCCGGGTGCGGAGCGGGCCGTGCTGTCGGCGCCACGCGGCCCGCTGCGGATGGTGGACGTGGTGCTCAGCCGGCTGGTCGAGGTCGTCACCCACGCCGACGACCTCGTGCGTTCGCTGGCGCAGCCGGACGGCGCCGGGCTGGTCGACGGCGCCGGGCTGGTCGACAGGGCCGGGCTGCGCATCGTCTGCCGAGCGCTGGCCGACGCGCTCGCCGACCGGGCGCCCGGGCACACCGTGGAGCTGCGGGTTCCGCCGTACGCCGCGGTGCAGTGCATCGAGGGCCCTCGGCACACCCGCGGAACGCCGCCCAACGTGGTGGAGACCGACCCGTTGACGTGGCTGCGACTCGCGACCGGGCGCGTGCGGTGGGCCGAGGTCGCCGGTACCCCGGCCCTGTCGGCCAGCGGGGAGCGGGCCGATCTGTCCGCCGTCCTGCCCCTGCTGGGCAGCGGCGAGGATGGGCGGCTATGACGTCCGGACACAGCCCGGTTTCCCCGAGCCCCTCCCGACCGCGGCCGGCCGGCTGGCACAGCTCGGGCCGTCGGGTCGCGGTCGCGGCGGTCATCGGCCTGGTGGCGACGGTGACCGTCGGCGCGTGGCTCGGCTGGATCTACGCGCCGTCTGTGGGCTGGGTCGTGGCCTCGGTGGTCTTCCTGGTGTGGACGTGGCGGCTGGTTGGCCGGATGGACCAGGCCGCGACCGCGGAGCACGCCACCGTCGAGGACCCGACGACCAGGGCGTCGCACCTGGTGCTGCTGACCGCGAGTGCCGCGAGCCTGGTGGCGGTGGGCTTCCTGCTGGTCCGCGCGTCGGCGGACCACGGCGGGACCCGCCTGCTCAGCGGGACGTTGGGGGTGGCGTGCGTGGTGACGTCGTGGGTCGTCGTCCACACCCTGTTCATGCTTCGGTACGCGCGGATGTACTACGGCAGGACGCCGGGCGGGATCGACTTCCAGGGCACACCGCACGATGGACCCGCGTACCCGGACTTCGCCTATCTCGCCTTCACCCTCGGGATGACCTATCAGGTGTCGGACACCGCGATCACGGACTCGAGGATCCGGGCCGTCGTCCTGCAGCACACGCTGATCTCCTACGTGTACGGGGCACTGCTGCTCGGGACCGCGGTCAACCTCGTCGCCGGCCTGGCGAGCCAGAGCGGCGGCTGAGCTGGTCCGGCCCGGCGTCGGCGCCTACCTGCAGCTGCTCGGGCACCGCCCCGCACTGCTGCCACTGCTGGCGGCCTTCGTCGCCCGGTTGCCGATCTCGATGGCCCCGCTGGGCATCGTGCTGCTCGTCCCCGACGTCCGCGGGTCCTACGGGGCCGCCGGTTTGGTGACTGGAGCGTTCGCGCTCGGGACCGCGACAGGGTCGCCCGTCTGGGGCCGGCTGCTCGACCGGTACGGCCGTCGCCGCGTCGTCGCACCGACCGGGATCGCGAGCGGAGCACTGCTCGCAATGCTGACGGTCGGTATCACCGTGCTCCCGCTGCTGGCGGTGGTGGGCCTCGCGGCCGCCGCTGGTGCGGTCTACCCGCCGGTCGGACCGGCGATGCGGGCGAGCTGGCGGGTGCTGTTCGACGACGCCGGCAGGCGCCGCGCCGGGTACGCCCTGGACGCGGTCTCGGTCGAGAGCGTGTTCGTCGGCGGGCCGCTGCTGCTCTCGGCGCTGTTGGTGGCCGGCCCACGGGTGCCGCTGATCGTCACTGCCGCGCTGCTGGCGGCGGGGTCGGTCGCGTTCAGCCTGGTGTCGCCCGCCGGCGCCCCCGCCGGTGGCCGACCCGCCGGCGCCCGGTCGCGCGGCGGCCGACGGTCGGTGCTGCGCAGCACCGGTCTTGCCCGGGCGCTGCTCGTCGCGGTGGCCGTCGCCGTGGGCTTCGGGCTGCTGGACACGTCGATCGCGGCGACCGCACGGGACGTCCTGCACGACGAGGGCCGGATCGGGATCCTGTTCGCGGCGATCGCCGGTGGCAGTGTCAGTGGCGGCCTCGTCTACGGGACCCGGCACACCGGGCGCCGGGAGCACGGCCGGCTCCGCGGCACGCTCGGGGTGTTCGCCGTGGGGGTCGGTGTCGTGGCGTTGCTGGCCGGACTCGGCCACCCGCCCCTGGGTGCCCTGCTGCCGCTGTTGTTCCTCGCCGGCCTGGCCATCTCCCCGTCGTTGATCATCCTGGCCAACCTCGTCGACCGGTTCGCGCCGGTGGATCGTTCGAACGAGGCCCAGGCGTGGAGCGCGACGGCGACGACGACCGGGGTGGCGGCGGGGACGGCCCTGGCCGGCCAGCTGATCGACGGCGGCGGGGTCGGCCACTCCTTCGCCGGCGCCGCCTGCGCCGTCGCCCTGGCCGGGGTCCTCGCCGCAGCGGCCGGCCGGCATTGGGACGGGTCCCCGATCAGTGGAACCGGATCGGTACCGCCCGTCGTCCCACCGCGGTAACCCGGGCCCTGCCGACGTGGCGGAGCACGCCCGGCGGATACCGGAGGCAACCGATGCAGCTCCCCGAGACGCGGGACAGCCGGGACAGCCGGGACAGCCTCAACGTGCCGGATCGGGCTCGCGGTCACCCGGCGCGGCGCGCCCACCGCCGGCCCGCCCGGTGGGCCGCCCTGGTCGCCACCGCCGCCCTGGTCACCGCTGTGTCGGCCGCCGCGGCCGGCTGCACCGGGCAGCCGGCGTCAACAGCAGCCGGCTCGGCAGCCGGTCCTCCAGCGGCCGGCTCGGCAGCCGGTCCTTCAGCGGCCGGCTCGGCAGCCGGTGCCCCTGCGGCCGGCTCGGCTGCGTCCGGCAACGACGCGGGGACGGCCGCGGTGGTGCGTCAGCAGACCGTGGCCGCTGCCGCCAGGTCGCGGATCGTGACCGC
>JAABUP010002171.1_pt1 | contig 39077 bp, 64 predicted proteins | sample 5559201 | NCBI WGS metagenome assembly JAABUP01 (sample SAMN10711887, study PRJNA513373) | rock metagenome | isolation source: Antarctica rocks | place: Antarctica | reverse complement strand
TCTATGAGCACTGCCCGCCCAACAACCCAGTGAAGGTGCGCGTGAGTTACCAGAAGCTGCTGAAGATGTATGTGCTGAACCGGCTGCATCACCGACACCCCAAGAACTTGAAGAAGAAGAGCCTGTTCAAGGCTCTGAAGGCTACCAAGTTCTTTCAGAGCACAGAGCTGGACTGGGTGGAGGTTGGTTTACAGGTATGCCAGACTCGCTAAACTTCTGTGTCTGGCTCACATGGTTGGCCAGGCTATAGTTCTGTGGCTGCCTGCCACTGTTGGGTTGAGACCAGAAAACTGCCACTGCAATTACTTTGTGATGGCCTCCAATCTGATATGCTAGCTGATCTGACGTGGTGCCTTCAGCAGAAGAGCCAGTGTTAGGTTTGTGTAGGCCACAGCACATACCTGGTGTCATGCGCCTGCAAAGTTGAGCAAAGCTAATGCGCATATTCATTTGATCACATTGCTGATGATGTTGTTTTGATTTCAGCTCATTGATGCAGGCACTTGTGCTGAGTGCGTGGTTTGTTGCAAGAGCTCTAGCATAGCTTTAGCTAAGTGCATCTCCTCTGGGCTGCAATCTGTGTCGCCTGCGCATGCATGAGTATGTTACACAAGACCTCCTGTAGTTTCTCAACTTGACAGCTCTGGCTTGTCTTTGATCTTGCAAAGTGTGAACACAAACTACATTGCATGCTTTTACTTTTGGCTTGGTCCCCTGCAGGTCTGCAGGCAGGGCTACAACATGCTCAATTTGCTGATTCATCGCAAGAATCTCAACTACCTGCATCTGGACTACAACTTCAACCTGAAGCCAGTCAAGACCCTGACCACCAAGGAGAGGAAGAAGTCTCGGTTTGGCAATGCTTTCCATTTGTGCCGAGAGATTCTGAGGCTGACCAAGCTGGTGGTGGACGCCAATGTTCAGTTCAGGCTGGGCAATGTAGATGCTTTCCAGCTGGCAGATGGCCTGCAGTACACCTTCTCCCATGTGGGACAGCTGACCGGCATGTACAGATACAAGTACAAGCTGATGAGGCAGATCAGGATGTGCAAGGTGAGCTTCATACTCCAATCATGATCAGACAAGTTCACATGTTTTGCAGTTGTGTCTTACTCATCAATAGGCAGGCTTGGCAGCAGATTTTGTATTGTTGTGGCCATGTTGCGTCAGCACATGCGCTTTCACAGCACTGTAAGCAGGAATCTTGGCTCGTGCTCACGCTTCTTCTGTTTCAGAGGGTGCAGCTGTCTTTGACACCTCTGTATGTGAGAGTTGGTGCTGACGCTTGGATGTTGCTGCAGGACTTGAAGCATCTGGTGTACTACCGCTTCAACACTGGGCCAGTAGGCAAGGGACCAGGGGTGGGCTTCTGGGCACCTATGTGGCGTGTATGGCTGTTCTTCCTGCGTGGTATTGTGCCACTGCTGGAAAGGTGGCTTGGCAACCTGTTGGCTCGCCAGTTTGAGGGCAGGCAGAGCAAGGGAATTGCCAAGACGGTGAGCAATTCCAACATCGCCATGTTGGCTTATGCGTCTAGCACAAGCTGGTAGATGTTTCCAGATCATTGTGTTGTGCCATCAGGCCTGCTGATGACAAGGGCAATTTGGCAGCATCTGACTCAGTCTGTGGATTGACTGTAGGTGACCAAGCAGCGCATTGAGTCTCACTTTGACTTAGAGCTGAGAGCAGCTGTGATGCATGACATTCTAGACATGATGCCAGAGGGCGTCAAGCAGAACAAGGCTCGCACCATCTTGCAGCATCTCAGTGAGGCGTGGCGCTGCTGGAAGGCCAACATTCCTTGGAAGGTACTTTCCTGCTGCTCTTTGTGCCTTGGTGTGATCTTGAACCTGCTATTGTTTGCAAACACTCTAGCTGCTTTTCATTAGCCCTAATTTTAGTTTCTAGACGTCACCACTCATGATCCAGGGCTCAACATGTATTCCATGTTGTACTTTTGCAAAGCTGGTCTGCCCTCTGCCTGAGGTTTTTGACTGTGTGTGCAGGTGCCTGGGCTGCCAGCTCCCATTGAGAACATGATTCTGCGTTATGTGAAGCAGAAGGCGGACTGGTGGACCAATGTGGCCCACTACAACAGGGAGCGTATCAGGCGTGGAGCCACTGTGGACAAGACAGTGTGCCGCAAGAACTTGGGCAGGCTGACACGTCTGTACCTGAAGGCAGAGCAGGAGAGGCAGCACAACTACCTCAAGGATGGACCTTACGTCACCCCAGAGGAGGCTGTTGCCATCTGTAAGCCCTTTGCCTTTCAGACACCCTTTCTTTTGTTCGGCCCATACTGTGTGCACGCTTTCAAGATGGCATGTTCCCATGCGTGCTGCGCAGTGCTTGCCATCTGACCTTTGCAGTGATGCATGCTGTTGTGCTGCATGTGCTGTACTCTTCATTGTCTTAGCAGTTTTGTATCAAGTGTTCTGCAACCCTGTACACTGCTTCCATCATCATACCTGTGGTCAGTTTGTGGGGTATTGTCCATATGCCTACAACGCTGCTGACTGACTTGTTGTCGTGCAGACACTACTACGGTGCACTGGCTGGAGTCGCGCAAGTTCACTCCCATCCCCTTCCCTCCCCTCAGCTACAAGCATGACACCAAGCTGCTCATCCTGGCTTTGGAGCGTCTGAAGGAGCAGTATACGGTGGCTGTCAGGCTGAACCAGCAGCAGAGGGAAGAGCTGGGTCTGGTGGAGCAGGCCTATGACAACCCCCATGAGGCTCTGTCTAGGATCAAGAGGCACTTGCTGACTCAGCGTGCCTTCAAGGAGGTAAGTCTATGCTCCCTGTCATGTTGTGTTTGTACATCTGGTTTGGCCTTCAAATTGTCTCACCTTTTGTCCAGTCTGCATATGTTTTGGCATCTGGTGGCACTGTATGCTGAAGCTTCTTTATGCCTGCTTGGGAGTCATCATACAAGTGTTACAAGCTGCCGAGTAAGGATTGTTGCTGGTGGAGCTGCACTGCATATTGCAGCATGGCATTCATGTCACCTGTATCTGCCACTTGCAGGTTTCTATTGAGTTCATGGACTTGTATAGTCACCTCATCCCTGTGTACGAGATTGAGCCGCTGGAGAAGATCACAGATGCATACCTGGACCAGTACCTGTGGTATGAGGCTGACAAGCGCAACCTCTTCCCCAACTGGGTGAAGCCAGCAGACCTGGAGCCGCCACCCTTCCTGGTGTACAAGTGGTGCACAGGCATCAACAACCTGGTGGACATCTGGGAGACTGGCAACGGGGAGTGTGTGGTCATGATGCAGAGCGAGCTGGAGAAAATGTTCGAGAAGATTGATCTCACCTTGCTCAACAGGTACCCTGCCACCTAGCATCCTGATACTTCTGTTGCTCTGTTTACTCTCCCACACTGAGTTGAGGTGTGTTTGATGATTGGCTCTGCAGCCTCAGAAGCCTTGCTTCTCTTTTGCTGTGGAGACACGTGTTTGTGCAGCTCTATGCTCAGCCTGCTTTGTTGGTGTCATGGCATTATGCCCAGAGGAGATTGGCCAGCAAGTACATTGCTCCAACTGCTTGCAGGCTGCTGCGGCTGGTGCTGGACCACAATATTGCTGACTACATCACTGCCAAGAACAACATTGTGATTGCCTACAAGGACATGGCTCACACCAATGCCTATGGGCTGATCAGGGGTCTGCAGTTTGCTTCCTTTGTCATGCAATACTATGGCCTGGTGTTGGACCTGCTCATGTTGGGTCTGACACGTGCCACAGAGATTGCTGGCCCTCCTCAGATACCCAATGACTTCTTGAGCTTCAGAGATACTCGCACCCAGACGCGCCACCCCATCAGGCTGTACACCCGCTACATCAACAAGGTGTGTGTAGCAATCTCTGGGCGCTGTCATGCAGCTGTCGTGGCTTGCACTGTTTGCAACTGGGCGCAAATGCCACTCTGATAAATGCTCTGCATTGGTTTGAGCTTTGGTCAAGAGCGTTGAAAAGGTGGTGCAAAGTCAACATGAGATGTAAGCCCCAGGTTTTCCAGTCACACAGAGCCTTGCATGATGCAACAGTCTGCATGTCTGAAAGATCTGGGGCTTGCATGTCATTTTACTCTGCAGCATGCATTGACCGCTCTTGAGTATGACTAGCAGCTTTGCTGGCTGACAGCTCATTTGGATGGTGATGTGCTGAAAACAAGTTGATGTGTAGAAGTGCAACAATGCGTTGCAGGTTCACATCATGTTCCGCTTCACAGCTGAGGAGGCCAAGGATCTGATCCAGCGCTACCTCACAGAGCATCCTGATCCCAACAACGAGAACATTGTGGGGTACAACAACAAGAAGTGCTGGCCCAGAGATGCTCGCATGCGGCTCATGAAGCACGATGTCAACTTGGGTAGAGCAGTCTTCTGGGACATGAAGAACAGACTCCCCAGGTACCATTTGACAAAACGACACACAGTGTTGTACACTTTGTAGTTCATACTATGCGCTGCAAGGCCGCAGCGCATTCCTGTTGCATTGCATTGTATTACATGCTGTCATTTCAGGTGCCATTGGCATCTTTGGCAGTCTTAGCTGTTAAGATAACTTGCATCAAACAGCGCACATGGTAATGCCTGGTTTGTGGAGTCAGTGTTGACTCTGTTGTCTGCTTCTGTACAGGTCTCTGACAACCCTGGACTGGGACAACAGCTTTGTGAGCGTGTACAGTCGAGACAACCCCAACCTGCTGTTCAGCATGTGTGGCTTTGAGGTGCGCATCCTGCCCAAGGTGCGCATGGCAGAGCAGGGCTTTGCCAACAAGGATGGGGTGTGGAGCTTGCAGAACGAGTTCACCAAGGAGCGCACTGCTCAGGTATGTTTATGCCATGCTGCACTCACCTTTGCTGCATGTTGCAGCAGACAATGCAAGTAAAGGAGATAGCTGCATCCAGTGCACAGATTTCATTAGTGCCGCTGTTTCTGGTGAGTTTCTCAGCAGCATCCAACGCTTGTTAGTTTGCAAGATTTTGTTCACATGCAGAAGCAGCACTTTGGCAGCATGCTTTCCCGGGTTGACCTGCAGTGCGTCAGTTCCCAGCCTGACATGAGAAGTACAAGTCACCTGTTTCTAAAGTGTTGCCTTGTTGTTTGCAGGCTTTCCTGCGTGTGGATGATGAGGCTCTCAAGTCGTTTGAGAACCGCATCAGGCAGGTGTTGATGAGCAGTGGCAGCACCACCTTCACCAAGATCGCCAACAAGTGGAACACAGCCCTCATTGGCCTGATGACCTACTACAGAGAGGCCACTGTGCACACTCAGGAGCTGTTGGACTTGCTGGTCAAGTGTGAGAACAAGATCCAGACAGTAAGAAACCTTGCCTTTCTGGCTATCTGTGATCAAGCATTGCCTCCTGCTGCTGTGTGATGTTGGTGCCATTGACTGCACAAGGTCCCACAATATTGCCCCATATAACATGGGCTCAACAGCTCATGGGAAGTGCTCATGTGGTCTGTGTTGCGGTGCAGCGTATCAAGATTGGTCTGAACAGTAAGATGCCCAGTAGGTTCCCTCCTGTCATCTTCTACAGTCCAAAGGAAATTGGTGGCCTGGGGATGCTGTCCATGGGCCACATCCTCATCCCCCAGTCTGACCTGCGCTACAGCCAGCAGACTGATCTGGGCATCACCCACTTCAGGTAGGCACAATGCCATTCAGCCTGTCCAGCTGCTTGACAGGCGTTGCCTCTGTTTGGTCTTCTGCCTCGGCTTCTTGATGGCATTCCCATCGTCCCCCGCGAGCTGGCCGTGTTTTGCTGTCACAGTACATGGTGACTGTAGCATGTTCACAACATGTCATGTTGAAGCGTTAGCTACTTTGCAGAGCTGGTATGTCCCATGATGAGGACCAGCTGATCCCCAACCTGTACCGCTACATCCAGCCCTGGGAGGCTGAGTTTGTGGACAGCAACAGGGTGTGGGCTGAGTATGCCTTGAAGCGCACTGAGGCCCAGGCGCAGAACAGGAGGCTGACCCTGGAGGTGCGCTCCCTGCCCATCTGGCATGCCTCATTGACATCTTTTTACTGCAACACTGGCAGGGGCCACAGACTTGCACTGCATGACCTCGTTCCCTGCCATACTTCCTGCCAGCACCCCTGCCATGGGTGACTTTACCACGTGCGGCGCTGCCTCGGCCTGCATTGAACGGCCCTCACATGAATGGCCCGCACACAGTAAATCAACAAGTCTTGTCTGCATCACGCTACACAAACTGTTGCCAGGCACCCTGTTTGCTGTCGCAATGTGTGAGCCTTCATGCATGTAAGCATTCAAAGTTGTGTTCAGAGGTCATTCCTTGGAGTCCTTGCTTATGCAGGATCTGGAGGACTCTTGGGATAGAGGTGTCCCCAGGATTAACACCCTGTTTCAGAAGGATCGTCACACCCTGGCCTACGACAAGGGCTGGCGTGTGCGCACAGACTTCAAGCAGTACCAGGTGCTGAAGCAGAACCCCTTCTGGTGGACTCACCAGCGCCATGATGGCAAGCTGTGGAACCTGAACAACTACAGAACAGATGTCATCCAAGCACTGGGAGGTGTGGAGGGCATCCTGGAGCACACCCTGTTCAAGGGCACCTACTTTCCCACATGGGAGGGGCTCTTCTGGGAGAAGGCCTCCGGCTTTGAGGAGAGCATGAAGTGAGAACTCAAGCTGCTGTACCTGTACTGTTACTGGTGTGTTCGTCTGAATGTTTTGTCTTTTTCTTGTGGCACTGGGTTTGTCTATGTGCCTTTACCCTGCAACAACTCACCCCCAGTAACTTGTGCTCTACATGCGCCTGGTCAGTACTCCATGTCTCATAAGCCAAGGCAAAGGACATTTTGGCCGTTGTAATGCTTTGTACAAGCTATGCAGTGCATGCTGTCTAGTGTCCTTGGCTCAACCTAGTCTTGTACAGGTACAAGAAGCTGACCAATGCACAGAGGTCTGGTCTGAACCAGATCCCCAACAGGCGTTTCACGTTGTGGTGGTCCCCCACCATCAACCGTGCCAACGTGTATGTGGGTTTCCAAGTGCAGCTGGATCTGACTGGCATCTTCATGCACGGCAAGATCCCCACCCTCAAGATCTCCCTGATCCAGATCTTCAGGGCTCACCTGTGGCAGAAGGTGCACGAGAGTGTGGTCATGGACTTGTAAGTCTCTATACTGCTTCAACCCCTTTGTGCGCTCAAAGCATTGCTGGTTGGAGAACAGCATGTGTACATGCAACTGCTCATGCTGTATACACACAGATCTTCCCTATGTTAAGGGTTTTGGCAACCACCCGGCTGTTCAATCCCGCAGCAAGCCACCAAAATGATGCGTCGCATAGTAATCATCTGCAAATTTCTGTTATTGTGTCGCATCTTTTGGTGCAAAAGTCTACCTCAGCAAGGTCATGCTGACCTGCCTATGCTGTGTTGTGCAGGTGTCAGGTGTTTGATCAGGAGTTGGATGCTTTGGAGATTGAGACTGTCCAGAAGGAGACCATCCACCCCAGGAAGTCGTACAAGATGAACTCATCCTGTGCAGACATCCTGCTGTTTGCTGCCTACAAGTGGACCATGTCCAAGCCCTCCCTCATGGCAGACCAGAATGACATGTTTGACCAGAAGCCCAGCAACAAGTACTGGATTGATGTGCAGCTGCGCTGGGGTGACTACGACAGTCACGATGTTGAGCGCTACACCCGTGCCAAGTTCCTGGACTACACCACCGACAACATGTCCATCTACCCGTCTCCTACAGGTATGCCTAGTCTTCTGTCTCCCACATCAAAAGATGCTGAAGTATGGTGCATTTCTGTACATGGTGACTAATCTGTCTTGAGGCCGTGCCCTGGCTGCAGGTCTGGAACTGCGTGATGCCCTAAAAGCAAGTTGCCGCAAGTTGCCGCAAGTTGCCGCAAGTTGCTATACGTGTATGCACCAGTGTAGGTTAACACCAAAGACACGTTGCCGCATGACAATGCTGGTGCCATCATTGTGCTAGTCATTCACTGTTTGCGCAGGTGTGATGATTGGCATTGACTTGGCTTATAACCTGCACAGCTCCTTTGGGAACTGGTTTACTGGGGTGAAGCCCCTCATCACGCAGGCCATGGCCAAGATCATGAAGGCCAACCCTGCCCTGTACGTGCTCAGGGAGCGCATCAGGAAGGGCCTGCAGCTCTACAGCTCTGAGCCCACTGAGCCCTACCTCAGCTCTCAGGTACTGCACCTGGCATATTCGAGTCTTGATGAGTGCCTGTCAGTATGCAGCTGTCTCCTGTGAGCCGTATGACGTCTCTTCTTGCCCTACATGGCTCCCGTTGTTCATGACCTGACTGCAACTCATTGAGCGCTGGTTGTTTGCACCAAGTGCTCGTCTTTGACACCACAATATGGCTGCTGAGTGCTTGGGTCCACGTGCAGAACTACGGAGAGTTGTTTAGCAACCAGATCATCTGGTTTGTGGATGACACCAATGTATACCGTGTCACCATCCACAAGACCTTTGAGGGCAACCTGACCACCAAGCCCATCAATGGGGCCATCTTCATCTTCAACCCCAGGACTGGTCAGCTCTTCCTCAAGATCATCCACACCAGCGTCTGGGCTGGCCAGAAGCGTCTGGGTCAGCTGGCCAAATGGAAGACAGCTGAGGAGGTGAGGCATCCTCTACTGTCTCTGTATAATACAGCTCTCAAATATAGCTTTCAAATGAGGGGTGCAATTGGCTTTGCATGGATGGCCTTCTGGGTGATACAACAAGTTGGTGTTGTGCTGCTGGTGAAATCATGGCTCAAAACCAACTTTTGCAGAATGCTGCTCTTGGTTGGTCAACGGTCTTTCTGTACTGTGTCCAAGCAGTTCATGCATCCTTCCTTGCTGATCATTGTATGCTGCAAACTGCATCAATCATGTGTCAGCTCATCCAAGTACACATATGACATGCTGCATTGGCGGTGCTCACCGTTAGTATGTACCATAGGTGGCTGCTTTGGTCCGGTCCCTGCCAGTGGAGGAGCAGCCCAAGCGCATCATTGTGAGCCGCAAGGGTATGCTGGACCCTCTGGAGGTCCACTTGCTGGATTTCCCCAACATTGTCATCACCGGCTCTGAGCTGCAGCTCCCCTTCCAGGTATGTTGCAGCTACACATGTTCTGCTCGTGAGTCCAGCCACACAGTCAGCCTGCTATGCAAACATTAATGCAGCAGCCAAGTCTGCTTGTGCAGCTTGAGATTAGAGTAAACCTCAGCCTCACTGTTGCTGCTCTGTGAACTTGTCCCCTTGGTCCTGCAGGCAGCGCTCAAGATTGAGAAGTTTGGTGATCTCATCCTGAAGGCCACAGAGCCACAGATGGTGTTGTTCAACATCTATGATGACTGGCTGAAGACCATTTCGTCGTACACCGCCTTCTCTAGGCTGATCCTTATCCTGCGTGCCCTCCATGTGAATGTGGACAAGGCTCGCATGATTCTGAAGCCAGACAAGACCATCATCACAGAGCCGCACCATGTGTGGCCAAGCCTCACTGATGAGCAGTGGATCAAGGTACATATGACCTTTTGTTGTTGCTGTTTGATCTTCCCTGCGTTGTGCATAGTCCTTGCTTCAACGCCAAGGGTGTCAGCAAGTGTACCAGGCTTTCAGTTTTGTGCAGCATGCATCCTCTTTCTCCATCATCTTTCAACTGCATGACTAAGTGTCAAGTGTCAAATGCTGACACCTGCAGTATGCTTGCACAGGTGGAGATTGCCCTCAAGGACCTCATCCTGGCTGACTATTCCAAGAAGAACAATGTGAATGTGGGGGCGCTGACCCAGTCTGAGATCAGGGACATCATCTTGGGAGCTGAGATCACGCCTCCCTCCATGCAGCGCCAGCAGATCGCTGAGATTGAGAAGCAAGCAGCCGCAGGCACACAGCAGACCGCAGTCAGCACCCAGACAGTGAATGTGCATGGTGATGAGCTGATGGTGACTACTACCAGTCCCTACGAGCAGCAGAGCCACGCCTCCAAGACTGACTGGCGCGTGCGCGCTATCAGCGCTGCCAACCTGCACCTGCGGGTCAACCACATATATGTCAATTCTGATGACATCAGGGAGTCGGGCTACACCTATGTCATGCCCAAGAATGTCCTCAAGAAGTTCATCTGCGTGGCAGACCTGCGCACACAGGTGAGGATCCGTAGCTTCAGTCCAAGGCTGGAGCTGCTGGAATGCTCGACTACTTTGTTGTTAACATCTGTGACACAGGGTTCAGCCACAAACACTGCTTTGAGGCTCCATGCGCTACACTCTGCACTGGCCATGCCTTCTTGATCTAATGCTTATTCTGGAATAAGCTGTTGTTAATTGTATCTGTAGGGCCTGGGAATCAGTAGTCAGTACAGTTCTGTTCCTCAAGTGGCTGATAGGGGAATTTGGTAAAAGTTTGACACCTTGTTCGGTGCCTTGCAGGTTTCTGGGTACTTGTATGGTGTGAGTCCACCTGACAACCCCCAGGTGAAAGAGGTTCGATGTGTGGTGATGCCTCCTCAGTGGGGCAACCACCAGATGGTGAACCTGCCCCACACTCTGCCCGAGCATGATTACCTGAAGGACCTGGAGCCCCTGGGCTGGCTGCACACCCAGCCCAATGAGCAGCCCCAGATGGCCCCACAGGTCACTCCTCTTGCTTTACTTGTATCCCACATGTGTATATGCAGAGCATGTTGAGCTCTCAGTGCTGCCCGCATGTGTGATATAATGCCGTCATATTGCACATGTTTCTTCATGCTGTCAAGCTGTCTGTGCTAGCATTGCTTTGTTCATACACCAAGTTGGTTAATGTGTCTAGAAGTCTTTGGATGCTTTGATGAGCAAGGCTCATGTGGCCTTTACAGCTGCTCTTGCAAGGTAAGCGTAGGCAGCTGAATGAATGCCTCACTGCTGCAGGATGTCACCATGCATGCCAAGATGCTGGAGAGCTACAAGAGCTGGGACGGCGAGCGGTGTATTGTGATCACCTGCAGCTTCACCCCTGGCAGCTGCACTCTCACTGCCTACAAGCTCACTCCCCCTGGCTATGAGTGGGGCAGGCAGAATAAGGACAGCAGCAACCCAACTGGCTACCTGCCGTCTCACTATGAAAAAGTCCAGATGCTGCTCAGTGACAGGTTGGTGATTTCCTCTCAGCTGCAGTGCCCTGCCCTATCTGCTTACAGACCTAGCTTCACTTGCAGAAATGATTGCATGCCTGTTGACAATAGCGTAATCATGCCCAGGGCTTAGCCTGTGTCATCAGAGCTGCTTCACATACGCTTAAAGCAACCAGTGTGGAGTGCTCAGTGCCTGTGTTAGGATGCTTGCTGTGTCTTGGTGCATGCAGCTGCACTTGCCTCCATATCAGATGTGTGACTGTTATCTCTTGATACAGGTTCATGGGCTTCTACATGGTGCCAGATGTGGGCAGTTGGAACTACAACTTCCAGGGTGTCAAGCACAGTCAAGGCATGAAGTATGGGCTGAAGCTGGCCAACCCCAAGGAGTACTACAGCGAGGTGCACAGGCCCACGCACTTCCTGGAGTTCAGTACACTGGAAGATGTTGACAATGAAGCTGACCGAGAGGACTTGTTTAACTGAGCCTGCTGGAGCATCAACAATTGATGCCCACACACTGGCTCAAGCGGCAGCAAGGGTGTGCAGTCTGTTTGTATATTATTTGTTATCATGGTGTTCTCAGTTTCTGACTGCTTGTTCAGCCACAGTTTTGCGCATAATTGCCAGATCATGCCAATCCCTGTAATGCAAATGCTCAATCTGAGTCAAACATCCTAGTATGCTCTGCTATCCAAAGCAGGCTGACGCCACAGTGTGGCGTATCATGTGGCATGGTTGCTGTGACAGATTGTCATCCGCAATCACAATCCAGATCTGCTTCTGTTGAGGGGCACCTGTGCTCAGTACATCTTCTCATCCTGTGCTGGCAGTAGTCAGTGTTAGGCACCAGCCACTGTAGAAGCATGCCGAGGCTTGTCTCTTTCTGACTTTCCTGGGCCCAGGTCCAGACGCGCATAGCATGGACTGACGGCTGAACTGTGCAGTGAGGATGCCCTTGAGCACGCAGTACAATAACGGGATGCACACAATCTTGTCAAGTACAGGTCTGTTTATCAGCAGTGGAATGACGAAGTGGACCCAGAGTCGACATTGTTGTTCAACGAAGAAGAAACACAGAGCTGAGGTCACAACTTCCTTGATAGATTGGATCTCAGATACACGTTCCCAAGGATACACTGATTTGCAGAGCTTGGTAAAGTGCCTGGATCATAGAGATATTGTGTCAGATACAGCATGCAGTCAAGCAAAGGTTGTGTTAGGCTGCGCGATGTATTGAAATGCATTGGAATGCATCTCGGAGGCTATATTTACAGTCATGTAGAAATGTTGAAGTCGAAAGCTGCTGAGAAACAATCGTAGCGGCTGTCGCGGGCTGTTAAGTCGAGGCTGACAGTCCCGACGGCCGGCCACGAGCGCAAGCACAACGCATGTAGAGCTGAAGTCGGAGGTTGTGTTACTGGTTATACCTATATCAGAAGAATATCACAAGGTCACAACTGATTCTAAACAGACTTGATATCTGACTGCCAGATGATCAATGACAAGCAGGCAAGCAACGACGAAAGTACAAAGTGACTTGACATTACAGCATGATACTACAAAACCCATGCATACTAGACACACAATATATCAGAGCAAGAAATTACTTGAATGGAAGTCAGACTTGCCATGAGTGCTGCATTGGGCTGACTATCCCATAGCCTGCTTTGAAGTTAGGCTTGAAATGCACCTCCTCGGGCTACAGACAAAATCAGCAGACACTACAGTGATACATGCGGTTCAAGCTGAATCTCATGTTTTGCCTAGCACAACAAGCAGATGCAAATTAGAAGACGTTAACAATTTGTTTTGTCAAACAATTGCTGAAAATGTGGTACAGTTCTGCAGTGAGCACACTTGACTTAACTCCCTTCCAATTATAGTTTATGCTTCAGCTCCTCTGTGACAGGAAGGCTCTGATTGCCTCAGAATTTCAAATAAGCAACAGCATGACCTGCAGACATATGTGAGTGGCATTTGGTTTATGCGAAGGGAGCGGGTCAACAGAATGCATCTGGTATAGTGCAGTTACTTACACTACCTTTACTCATGCATTTACCGCTAAGTCACAGGGGCCAATGACAGGCAAACATTGACGTGACGCGCAGGTTGAATGCAATACAGTCAATATGGCCCTGGAAGTCAGTGTGCATTACAAACTGTTACAACAGACAACTCTTTGTTGAACATTCAAAGCAGATATTGCAAACAACACATATTGTGTGCAGAACTTGAGGCACACCTTGCAGGTGCAAGTACACAAACTGAACCAAAGCTGGAACTGTTGTGTATAGAGTGGAAAACGAACCTATGACAGACTGACAGCATGACTTTCTACATGACTAGATACATGCATTCACGAGTGAGTGAGTGAGTGAGTGAGTGAGTGAGTGAGTGAGTGAGTGAGTGAGTGAGTGAGTGAGTGTGTGAGTAAGAAAAGGGCATACCTCTTTGACAGCTTCTGTGATGGCTTGCAGCCAAGCACAATTTTTGTTGTAGCACTGCATCAGCGTATCATGCCACTCTTTGGTCTTTATGCAAGTGATGACAATGTCTGCACCTGTCTGCTCTTCTTCACATTGAACTTGACGATGTCGGGGCACCCATCTGTCAACAATGAAGTATTTGTCAGCCTGACCCAACGACGCAAAAAGAGCAGGGTCTTGACACCTAGTGTTTGAGCAATGGGAGCAGCCAATTTGAGCAGCTTGCCTGATTTGAAACAGCAGCACAAGTTGCATTGTGCAGGGGTTGAGGGGCATGAGAGCGCATGATGACCGCTGCCATGTGGTGTTAATCCAACAATGTATACACACCCCAACCTATGCAGAATAAGCTACACATGCATGCATGCACAAATTATGTAGATTTGAATGTAGCGTCCGTCATAAGCCCTTACCCTAGCAGATGTTGCCAGCCCTGAATGTCCGTCTGAGCCTGGTACACACAGCTTTCTGAGTGACGAAGGAAGGCGACTAGGTCTTGACAAAGCTGCCGACATTTGCACTGTCTTGCAGGGCATGCAACGTTCAAACTCCAATCTGGAGGATGTGCTGTCAGCTGCTGCAGCTCTGTCATGCAATGCACCATGAGCTTCAGCAATGCAGGTGACCCTGTGCAAACCGCACACACTCAGCTGACCATGTAAGTGACCGAGTGCCGGAGGTAACATGAGAGCAACATATCATGTCTTCCCACTGCTCTTTAGCAGTCTCTGGCAAGATGGTGGTGCATTTGCCATGCAGACCACACAATCAGCCTGCTTATTACATGTTGTGCTCGTTGCAATTGTGTCCTGACAGTGAACAGCTTGCTACTAGATGAGTGCCAGGCATTTGGGTGTCAAGGGGTTGTTCTCAGTACAGCCATGCTGCCAACAGGATCACATATGCTGCGCAGCAGGCAATGACTTTTACTTGCACATGCACAACAGAAGATGGGCCATACGTGCAAGCTTGGCGTTGTCTTGGCGGCTGGCCATCTGTGCACAGGCAGGTGCAAGGACTTGCTCGACAGGGAAGGCTTCTTTTTGCTGTATGAACATATGTATCAAGTCACTGTATGCGTCCCGCAAGCCTGCAGCCAGCACATAGTCTGTACATGCACACTCTGATTGCAGCTCCGCAACATTATGTCTATCGCCACGCACTGTTGTTTGCGACCATGGTCCCTCATTGCATGGCGTGCTTGTGACTAAGCGTCTGTATTCTGAAAGCAAAACAGGTAGCAGCTATTTTTCATTGCGTGAATGTTGCTGCTGTCCTGATGCAATCTTGGTAGATTGCTCAACAAACCACACAGCCCAAACGATGACTGCATTGACGACACAAAAGGAGCAGGCACATCCAGCTGTATTAGTGCAGTGCAGCTGGTTGGGGATGCTTACCGGTGTGCTGTATGCCACCTGGGGCTGCCAAGCATCTGGTGAAGGCCTGTACACTCGCCAGAACAAACCTCTGCTGCAAGCTGGCATTAAAGCCTGAGGGCTTTGTTTTACCACATCCTTCAAGCTTGGTTCTCAGCGCACAGTGTACCAGAAGTATAGCCAGGTGTGTTGCCAGACTGTGCACCTTGCCTGCCCACATTTTCTGGATTCCACCTAAGAAAAGACAAATGAGTGCTGTAGCTTGCCATGTGCCATGTGTGTAGAGCTTACTAGACTGCAAGTCCTTGCAACCCATGCTGCCATTGCAACCCCCTCCCGCATGGGTTGCAATGGCACCATAGATGAAGACACAAGTGTTATCAAGCAGGCTCTTGAGCTGCAAATGTACCTTGAAACACCAAGAGGGCTTCAAAACCCTGAAGCACAAGGCTGAAGCTGCAGTCTTGTTGTTGTTCTGTTACATGAGCCATGGCGGTGATGCATGAGCTGATTTTCTGCCAGCCCACCAGGTCAAGCACAGATAACAATGCAGACATGCTTGCACAGTCCAGGCCTTGCCACCCCTGCATGTCATACAGATCTGTCTGTCACACATGGTATAATATAAGATGTCACAGTGAAGGGGTTTACTGCAAAGGACTGTTCTTTACCCTGTTGCACATTCTGTCCACTATGTGAGCTGCCAAAGATGGCGCATCAAGGCAGCTGACATTCTGCATAAAAATGCTCAGATCTGATGGTTTGCGTAGCATTTCTTGTCCCAAGGTGGTCCACATGACCTCTGCCAAATCACGCGCATCTTGATCTCCTGCTGTGGGGTCGTGTGCATAAACACTTTCCAAGTGGCCTGATGTATGTAGTTGTGCTCCATGAATAGCAGCTGATGGTAGGACACTTGCAGACGGCTGAGCATTTGCAGGAAGTTTTGTCTTATTGGCTGCTTCTGATATCAATAGCTGCAAAGTGTCCAAGCAGTGTTGTAGCCCTTCCTTGCAGTGAATCAGCCAGCGGTGGGACCTAGGCCAAAACATTACTGCGGCTCTTTCATAGATTCTGCAGCATGCACATTGCTTTGTAAACTCCAAAACTTACAGCCAGTCTGTTGTACATTCTTCTGACCCATATCATAGATAGTGGCCCTGATGCAGCTATGGTGCTCAAAACTGTCCCTTGCCTTTCTACAAAGACCATTTGGTCTTGCCCTCCAGGATACTCGCTGACTTCTTCCTTGTCTGGAGAGTGAATGTCAAAGTACTCCGTGCCCTTCAGGTACACAGTCGCAACACTCAGAGGGCCAGCATTACATCATGACATTATGGATGACACGGCAGGCTTCTTATACATGAGTCAACACCAAAGAACACCAGACCGGAAGACCTCATGAACATGGCTTGTGCTTACCTGCATGATTTGATCATCTATTGCATCAAAATCTTCGCTTTGAATTTCTGAAAAGCCAGGCTTGCTGCCATCAAGACTTGTCCAGTGGCCTATTCTTGTTTCGCGATGATCGATGCTATCAAGATAATACTGGAAACCATTCCACACACACGATGTATAGGTGTCACAGCGACCAACCTTGACCGTGTAGGCATCCAGGAGGCCAATGCCTTGAAAGTGTTTTAAAACCTCAGCAATCACTCTGTCCTTTCCTTGCAAGCTGTTCAGGCCTGATAAGTGAGCATCCCTGTACATGAGCAGAGCTGCTCTCAGTCAAAATCCCAGGACGTAACACTTATTGCTCGTTGCTTCACAGCATATAATACGCCTTGCAGCCCAAACGTGGGCGTTGCGTGGCTACTTATGCACGCATGTCCTCTCACTTGGGCTCCAGCATATACAGCCAATATTCTGCTGCTGGGGCCTCTGTATCCCAGCGTTCTGCGGCTGTCTGCAACTTCTGCAGCAACTGATCATCAACGTCTTTGATGTGCAACAAGAGTTCAGATACGACTAAGGCGTGTTCCGAAGACTTGATCTTCAGCGCCATCAGTAATAGATCAGCGATGGTCCGCGCCAGGCGTGACAGACTTCCGAGAAGGCATCGACGTGCTGACTCCAATGCTTGCTTCTTACTCGATGTCAATACGTCGCGTCACCCGATCACTGAACCCTCCGATCTTGCCCTCCGATGCCAGTACTAAGCGTTTATCATGTCTAAACAGTCTGAAATAAACTTGTAGACAATCATACGATCCTTCTGGACAAAAAAGGATCGCATTGAACCTTCTCATCTTGCGTGGGCAGTAGTCAGTGCTAGGCACTGTAGAAGCAGGCCGATGCTTGATAGGCTCTTTCTAACTTTTCTGGACCCAGGTCCAGATGCGCATTGCATGGCCTGACGGCTAAGCTGTGCAGACGATATATGCTTGGGCATGCAGCACAATCGCAGGTTTCACACACTTGTCAAGTATAAGCATAGCCAATAGCAGTAGAATGTTAAGGTAGGCTCAAGTCGATGATTTTGTACAGCGAAAAATAAGCACAGTGCTGAGATTGCTTACAAAGAGACTGGCTCTTTACACGATAGCTGTTTGCCAGATGATCAATGGCAAGAGGGCAAGCAAGCGTTGCAGAATGACGTAGAAAAGGACTCAACACTACAGAATGACACTACAAAACCTATGCGTACTAGACACACAATGTGTCGGAAAAACCATTTACTTGAACAGAAGGATCTGCCATGAGTGCCACATTGTGCAGGGGCTGACTATCCCACAGTCTGCCTGAGTGCCCCAGCCTCCTCAGACTCAAGACAAAAGCAGCAAATGTTATTATGATAAACGTGGTTCAAGCTGAATCCCACACCTTGCCCAGCAAAATAAGCACATGCAAATAAGGAATGTGGGAAAGATTTCTTGGTCAAATAGTTTCTGTGACTACGGTCTTGTTCCTGCAGTGCGAGCACAACTGACGTAGTTCCCTTCCAGTTGCAAATTATGCCTCAACTCCTCTGTGGCCTTGCTAAAGATTGCCTCAGAACCAGCAATAGCGTGACCTGCAGAGATATGTGAGTGTTCCTGGCATATGGTTTGTCCAAAGGGAAAGCTCGACAGCTCAAATCTATGCTACCTGCACTTGTGCCTCTAGGGCAAGCTCAAAGCAAGCAAAGGACAGGCACACTTCAATGTGATGCCTGTTACAGGTTGCATACAATACAGTCCATATGGCCCTGTGAGCTTTATAGACTATAACAACAGACAAGTCTTTGTCAGAAGGGACCACCAAGTTGCAAATAGACCATACAGTGTGCAAATTTTTGATGGACACCTTGCAGGTGCAGGTACGCAAGTTGAAAAACAGCTGTTATGAAAAGAATGAAAAAACAGATCCATGACAAAAAGACCATGCCTACGTGACTAGATGAGTGAGTGAGTGAGTGAGTGAGTGAGTGAGTGAGTGAGTGAGTGAGTGAAAGAGAGATGTGTGTGTGTGTGTGAATAAACAAAGCGTGTACCTCCGTGACAGCTCCTGTGATGGCTTGCAGCCAAGCACAACGTTCGCTGTAGCGTTGCATCAGCGTATCTTGCCATTGTTCAGTCTTTATGCAAGTTATGAGATGGACTGCACCAGACCGCTCTGCTTCACATTGAACTTTGTCTCGGCGTCGGGTGATCCACCTGTCCACAGTCAAATATTTGTCAGCCTGACCAACAATGCAAGACAAGCAGGGTCTTGGCATGTAGTGCTTGAGCAATGTGAGCAGCCAACTTGCCTCATTTGCACCAGCAAAGACATGTAGTTGCATTGTGCAGCAGTTGACAGGCAGGAAAGCGCATGGTGACCGTTGCCAAGTGCTGTTGATCTAACCATGTATACACATCCCAGTCTATGCAGGCACACATGCATGCATGTACAAGTTATATGTACTTGGGTGTAGCATCCGCCTTCAGACTCACCCTTGCACATGTCTCCAGCCTCGACTGTCCGTCTGTGCCTGGTACACATAGCTTTCTGGGTGATGAAGGAAGGCATATAGGTCTTGACAAAGCTGCTGGCCTTTGCACCATCTGGCAGGGCACGCATTCCTCAAACTCCAACCTGGCACATGTGCTGTCAGCTGCTGCAGCTCTGTCATGCAATGCACCATGAGCTTCAGCAATGTAGGTGACCCTGTACAGACAGCACACATTCAGCTGACCATGTACAAGATGAAGTGTCTGAGGCAACATGAGAACAACATACTCATGTCTTACTGATGTTCAAAAGACACATGTAGCACTGCTGGTCTTTGGCAGTCTCTAGTAAGATGCTGGATCACATGGCATGCAGACCACACATCTAGCCTGCTTGTTGACTGTTGTGCTCATCACACTTGGGTTGTTACAGTGAACAGCTTGCTGCTAATGAGTGCCCGGCACGCAGATGCCGAGTAATTTTGCTCCATACATTCATGATGCCAACAAGATCACAGATGCTGTGCAGCATGCAATGACTTTTGACTTGCAGACGTACAACAAACGATCAGCCATACGTGCGAGCTTGGCATGGTCTTGAGGGCTGGCCATCTGTGCACAGGCAGGTGCAAGGACTTGTTCAAGAGGGAAGGCTTCTTGTTGCTGTATGAACATATGTATCAAGTCACTGTATGCATCCTGCAAGCCTGCAGTCAACACACAGACTGTACATCACACCCTGATTGCACGCGTGCAACATCACATGTGAGGCCATGCACCATTGCTTGCAATTATGAAATGCATGGCGTGCCTGTGACTGAGCATCTGCACGCCCAAAGTGAAATAGGTAATTCAGAAGCTGCAAACGCAGCAGAATGTCATTGTGTGAATGCTGCTGCTGTCCTGCTGCAACCTTGGTAGCTTGCTGAGTAAAGCTGAGTCCCCACACAGCCCAAACAATGAGTGCATTGGTGACACCAAAGGAGCAGGCACACCCAGCTGTGTCAGTGCGGTGCAGCTGGTTGGAGATGCTTACCGGTGTGCTGTAGGCCACCTGGGGCTGCCAAGCATCTGGTGAAGGCCTGTACACTGGCCAGAACAAGCCTCTGCTGCAAGGTGGCATTGAAGCCTGGAATGCTGTTCTTGCTACATCCTGCAAGCTTGGTTCTCAGGGCACAGCGTACCAGGGTACAGCGAGCCAGAAGAATAGCCACGTCAATTGCCAGACTCTGCACCTTGCCTGCCCACATGTTCTGGACACCACCTAAGGAAGACAAGTGAGTACTGTAGCTTTCCATGCGCCAGACAGGCCAGTTTCAGCAGTGACAGTAACGCACTGACATAGGCATGATGCTTACAAGCCATGCAGTTCAGCCAGGAAAACTAACATTTATATGCCATAAAAGTTACTGGTCTGCAAGTCCTTGACCCCCTGCATGGGTCGCAATGTCACCCCCTGCATGGGTTGCAATGGCAGCATAGATGAACATACAAGTGTTGCCAAGCAGGCTCTTGAGTTGCATATGTACCTTGAAACAACAAGAGGGCCTCAAAACCCTGAAGCACAAGGCTGTAGCTGCGGTCTCGTTGTTGCTCTGTTACATGAGCCATGGCGGTGACGCATGCGCTGATCTTCTGCCAGCCCACTAGGTCACGCAGAGATAACAATGCAGACATGCTTGCACAGTCCAGGCCTTGCCACCACTACATGCCACACAGACCTGTCTGTCAAACATGGTGACATGGAAGATGCATTAGTGCAAGGGTTCAGTGGACTAAACTGTTGCTTACCCTTTTGCCCATTCTTTCCACTATGCGAGCTGCCAAGGATGGCGCATCAAGGCGGCTCACATTCTGCACAAAAGTGTTCAGATCTGATGATGTGCGTAGCAACTCTTGTCCGAAGGTGGTCCATATGACATCTGCCAAATCGCGTGCGTCTTGATCTTTTGCTGTGAAATCACGTGCACGAGTAATTTCTGAGCAGCCTGCTGTATGTAGCTGTGCTCCATGAGTAGTGGCTGATGGTAGGTTAATTGCAGACTGCTGAGCATTTGTAACATGTTGTGCCTTATTGGCTGCTTCTGCTATCAGTTGCTGCATAGTGTCCAAGCAGTGAGGGAGCCCTGCCTTGCAGTGAACTAGCCAGCGGTGGGACCTTGGCCAAAATATAACTGCGGCTCTTTCATAATGTCTGCAGCATAGACGTTGTGTTAGAAATCCAAACATGCACCCAGTCTATTGTACATTCTTCTCACCCATGTCAAAAAGAGTAGCCCTTGTTCTCTTGCCTGTCTACAATGACAATTTGGCCTTGCCCTCCAGGATCTTCACTGATTTCTACCTTGTCTGGGGAACCAATGTCAAAGTGCTCCTCGCCCTTCAGGTACACAGTTGCAACAATTGGAGTGCCAGCAGACAATGTTGACATCATGAAGGCACTGCAATCACGCTTATAAAGTGAATCAACACCAAACAAAAACAGAACAGAAGACCTACCAAACATGGCTTGTGCTTACCTGCATGATTCGTTCATCTATTGCATCAAAATCTCTGTTCTCATTATCAGCAAAGCCAGACTTGCTGCCATCTAGAGTCGTTCAGTGGCCTACTGTTGTTTCACGGCAGTGGATGCCTTCGAGATCATACTGGAAAGCATCCCCAACACACAATTTATAGCTGTCAGTGCGGTCAACCTCAACCATGTAGGCATCCAGGAGGCCAATGCCTTCGAAGTATTTCAGGACCTCAGCAATCATTCTGTCCTTTCCTTGTAAGCTGTACAGGCCTGATAAGTGAGCACGCCTGTAGGTGAGCAGAGCTGCTCTCAGCCAAAGTCCCAGGTCGTAATACTGTGTGCTCGATGCTTCAAAGCATGTCAATACGCCTTGCAGTCCAAACTTGGGCAAAATTGCTTGGCCACTGTTGCACGCTTGTCCTCTCACTTGTGCTCCAGTATATACAGCCAATATTCTACTGCCGAGGCTCCTGAATTCCAGCGTTCTGCGGCTTTCTGAAACTGTTGCAGCAGCTGATCATCAACGTCTTTGATGTGCAACAATAGCTCAGATATGACTAAGGCGTGTTTCGAAGACTTGCTCTTGAGCGCCATGTGTGATTGATCAGCGATGGTCCGCGCGACGCGCGACAGAATTCCGATCAGGCGTCCACATGTCAACTTCAACGCTTTCTCCTCATCTACCTTACCTTCCTGCTCGACTGGGTGCTGATACGTCGAGTCACCATCGGACCCTCCGATGCTAGCCGTGCTGGGTTGACGCACTCATTCATTCATTCATTCATTCATTCATTCATTCATTCATTCGTTCGTTCGTTCGTTCGTTCGTTCGTTCCTTCCTTCCTTCCTTCCTTCCTTCCTTCCTTCCTTCCTTCCTTCCTTCATTCATTCATTCATTCATTCATTCATTCATTAGATTTCAAAGGTCCGTGGGGCCAACCATGACCATTTGACCAGTAGACTGAAATGTCAAACAAAGATACCTAAATGTTCTAAAGCACTTATGAAAACACTAAAGTCCACAGCTGACGCACTCTAAACTAAACTAAAAAATCTGTCTGTCTATTATGTAATGCGCAAGAAGAAGAAGAAGAAGAAGAAGAAGAAGAAGAAGAAGAAGAAGAAGAAGAAGAAGCGGGGCTACAGGCTGCCCTGAGACCTTGTATGCATGCTTATTTGCATGATTGTGAGCGTCATTCTGTCATGTCACGTGCACCCGGTCACAGCACTGGCTGTGCATGTATCAACTGCTCACATCAGTAACAGCTTCACGAGTCCCGGAACGGGGTCACTCTTCTGTCGTCGTGACTCGGTGTGATCTGCTGCACACGTAAATTATTAGAAAAAGCTCACAAACTTTATGGTACAGCTCGATAAGTCTCAGAAGATGGCAAGTGCTGCTCGCTCAGAAGTCGGCAGGCCAGCAAAGCGCGCAAAACACAACCATGCCGTCGATTTTTCAAAGCATTTTTCTGTAGAAGGCCGATCTAGGCAGTATCCCAGCTTGCGGAAGATAATTTGCCAGTTCAGTGGTGCAGACAACGTGGTCCCAATGCATGGCGGTCTTCCGCCGAGCGACAGCTTTCCTCTCAGCAGCATGCTTTTGAGATTGAGGAATGGACAAAGCGTTGACATTGTGGACGACAAGAAGGTCCGTTTGCCACGTGCTGCTTCGCACCTTTAGAAGCAGCCCACGTCCGAAGTCCACACTAGTACTGTGCTACAGGTCGCTAGTGCGCAGCAATACTGTACGACTGTACAAGGTTATCCTGCTTTACACATCTGGTGTGAGGGACACATGAAGGCGATGCACGGCCCTCCTGGTCAGCATGAGGTGCTGTTAACGAATGGCAGCAACCACACTTTTGAGGTAATCTTGTCCAGGCATCCGTCTACACCAGTGTCAGTGCTGATACGCAAGCAGTCTAGCAGGCAAAAGCAGATGGATGCAGACTACTGCTCAAAGCAGACCTTGCTATGCTTCTGCAGCTTGCAGTCATTGCGCATGTATCTGTATAATGGTATTGCTGTGGCCTGTAGATGGTATGCGAGCTGCTGCTGGACCGTGGAGATTACATTCTAACAGAGGAATATACTTACCCAAGTGTCATCGAGTCAGTCATCATTCCAAAGGGCTACAAGGCTCTTGGTGTCAAACTTGATCAAGATGGCATCCTGCCAGATTCGCTGCTTGAGGTAAGGTTTTCTGCTGACCCTGCTTGAATATGTGCATTGCTCCACCAATGCTGCTATCACGCATATGCTGCAGGTGCACGACATAGCCACAGCTCAAGTGACCTTTGGGGCAGGCAGTGCTGCAATAATGCAATGCCAGCCATTTGTTGTTTCATGTTTCAGCTTGTCTCACAGCAAAGCATTAGGACTGGTGGGCAGTTGATTGTTCACGCCTGAGTTGACCATACAATGGCCATTCAGGTGATAATGGAGCACAAAGCTACAGGGCGGCGGCCTCCACATGTGCTGTACACTGTGCCAACAGGGCAAAACCCCACAGGTAATGACCTTAACCCTTGCTTTTGTAAGTCCTGATTCCTATTGCTCCATGCAGTGCAGGGTCAAGTCAGCAATGCATCAGGGCTTGCGCGATCTGTAGTCATGCAAGCCTGTCCCCTTGTATGCATCATCTATGTCTCATGTTGCAGGCATGGTGACGACTCTGGAGCGCAAGCAGAAGGTATACCAAATCTGCTCAGAGCACGACATTGTCATCATTGAAGATGACCCATACTACTATCTGCAATACTCCCTAGGCGCAGGTTGGCCAGTCATCAGCATATCATCTTTTCCTGCATACGCCACTGCCATGCATGTACACGTGCATCATCCTCAGCTTTGTATGTAATGGGCTTGCATCTGCTTCCATCAATGCTGCCAACAAACCAACTTGCATGCTGATATGTTGAAGATTGGTGGACTGCAGTCACTCCTCCGGCTGAGCTTGAGCAGTAATCAAAGTGGACACAGGTCTCTTACGCAATGTTCTGTTTGAACAGAACGTTGCAACTTCATGTACTGGTGCTGTCATCAGGCATTGGCGTGAAAGCGTTTTTTGGTAAATGTGTGACTGACCCTTCTGGTTAGTGTTGTATCAGACTCTCAACACAGTGTATATACTGCAGCTGAGGCTCAAGGACTAGAGGGGCTAGGACAGACTTATCTATCCATGGATGTTGATGGTCGGGTGGTGAGGCTAGACAGCTTCAGCAAGTTCCTGCTACCAGGCATGAGGCTGGGGTGGGTGACCGCCCACCCAGACATGCTGCAGAAAATCTGCTTTGCACTGCATGCCAGCACCATGGGCCCTTGCAGCTACACTCAGGTCAGTATCTTGAACATGCCATCTTGATCACGAAAACTGTGTTTGTTGTGCATCGAAGTGTGACTCCTGTCTGCTGCTCTTCAGCTCACCTGTACTGCTGCTGCGCGCTACAGCCTGAGCTGCCCTTCAGCTTGTGATTGGGATCTGTGGTCTGTCTGCTTTTTAAGTCTGCCTTTTGGCTGCCTATCAGCTGCCAGCACAAGCTGCAATGGGATATGTCATATTGGCAATGCCTTCTGCAACAGGGTGCTACTCCTATGCCTACATGCTGGTTATTTGCTTACTATACATTCTCCCGACATTTTTTTTGTCTCTGATCATGGCATCATGCAGCAGCACAGCTGCATCAGTCAAAGCTTGCCTGCAACAGTGTCTGCATGCACAGGTCATGATTCATGAGGTGCTTGAAGCATGGGGCAAAGAGGGTCTGCAAACTCATGTGAAGAAGATGCAGACAGAGTACAAGAAGAGAGCTGCTATTGTGCAGGAAGCTGCTGGTAAGGTCTATTCTTCTGTTGTCTAGATGATGGATGTATTGATTGCTTGCTCATGGTGTGTTGACTGCAATGACAAATTTCTGCTGCTGATGTCAAGCTGTGTAGCATGATTTGCAGCTCATTGTGCAGCTGCCTGCCATCCAATCATACTGTCATGTAGCTATGCATGAAGCATAGTCTGCTACACAGATGATACTGCAGAACTCTGGTTTGATGTTTTGGCATGTCTGCAGAGAAGCAGCTGTCCAAGTATGCAGAGTGGACCGCTCCCAGGGCAGGCATGTTTCTGTGGCTCAAACTCACTCAGGTTGACGACTCAATGGACATCTTTGAGGAATTGAAAGCAGCCAAGGTGGTTGTGGTTCCAGGTGACCCCATTCATGCAAACAGAATGCGTCCGGCCATGTCAAACACAACAATGCACACATCACCATTGTTGTCTTCCAGGCCATACTCTTGCCATGCAAATGGCTGAGGCTGCAAACCCTTACTGCATTGCAAAGTCACAAGGTTACAAAATAAAAGGCACTCGTGATCAGACCACTTCTTTTGGGAGCACATATAGTGCAAAATGTCAAGAATGCCCATAACATGCATTTGTTGTTGATATCATCAGCACAGCCTGCCTTTTTGCGAGTTCGATCTTGAGTGTTGGTGGTGACCAGCAGGTACTATTGCTCACTGTGGTGGGCCAGACCCAACCAGACGGTGTCCCTTTGTCCGCCTGTCTTACGCCACAGCCTCTATTGAGGAGTTGCCAGTGGGAATCAACAGGCTAGGTGATGTGTTGAGAAAAGTGTCCCAGAAGCAATCCCATGTGCAGGAAGAGGCAGACACAAAGATCACCACGGCAACCACCATGTACTGAATGCAGCAAACTGTCTGGCAGGTGCCCTTGGTTAAGTCAGGAGACACCGCTTTCATTTTATGGTATGCTCAAGATACCGTCTGTCATCACCAAACATTGAGTTATTCGATTTTCGACTAGCGTAGACAAGTTATCAATAGAGTAGTGAGCATGTTGCTAATGAACAGTTGATGTTGATGAATAAGCAGGACAATTTGAGACAGCAAATTACAGAACATAGCATGTTCAACTTTCCAGCAGGGCCCTTGGCAATAGGACTTCGGACACCGTGGTACTGCTAGGGCATATGCAGTACACCACATGTAGGACGCCATATCTGGTACCAGAGCAGATCTGCACGACTTTTGTATGTGCCGAGTTGGAATCACATGATGGAAGCAAAAGCATTAAATTATTCCAAGAAAACCTCCATTTGAGTACTGCACATGTGCCTTCGTAAGGCAGCCAAGCTTTGATTTGGCTTTGATCAGTGCCAGGGCATTCAGGGTCAGCACCTCAGATTGGGTCAAACCAATGTGAACGCAACTCGGATGCATGCTCAGGGGGGCACCCAGGGACCCCAGAGGGGTACCACCTGGACCCATGTTGGGCAGGGTGTCTGCTGAAGGAGTACTCACTGAAGAAGTGGCACCACTGGCAAGACCTACTGACTGGTAATGGCTGATGGCGAGCATGTGTCACACGATGCAGCAAGTATGTGGATGGAACACCCTACATTTTGCACTTTCAAGGTCCCATGCAACGACCTTTCTGGGAAAGTGGAGAGGTTGTTGCCATCCGCGCTCAGAGATACCCAATGTCTGAGTTGTGTAACTGCTTTCAAACCCACTTATGAGTTCTACTTGAGATCCTAAATGTTGGGCAACTTTAGCTGGAACACGCAAAATGATGAAGTTTCATTGCAAAGCAATATCTCTCAAAACTGGAGGCGGCCTCCTGTATGTTCTCAGCATCAAGGAGGACACCACAACACTGACAGAGCTGAATGCCATGGCAGCACCTGCAACAAGCCTTACTGAGTGAATGACTTGCTGTTGCAATTCAAGCAAGCACTAAGGCATAGCTAAGTGCCCCATCAACATGAGCATCAAGCATTTGCCAACAGCAAGCAGCATGCACGCTAAGGCAAATAAGGCTGATGTTTGGGCCTCAACTAGTCAGGAACAATGTTGTGAGCCTGAGGCGATCCATCTCTTACAGGGCTCCAATTCACATGATACAAGCACAATCAGCATAACACAACCTGTGATGCAAGCAATTAATGCCAGCAATGCTAGAACTGGGTTGAAGTCGAGGCTGACCTGCAACCCAAGGGGGTATCTGCATTTTAGTGGCAGGGTACAACACCCCTGCTGCCACAGGGATCATGACTATGTTGTACCCCATGGCCCAGATGTAATTCAGCTTGATCCTGCCAAATGTCTTTTTGGACAGATCAATTGCAGTCAAGACATCTTCCAAGTCGTCTCTCATGAGCACATAGTCTGCTGCTTCAATGGCAATGTCAGTGCCTGACCCCACTGCGATGCCCACATCTGCTTGAGCTAGCGCTGGACTGTCATTGATGCCATCCCCAACCATTGCCACCACTTTCTTCCGCCCTTGTAGATCCTGTACCAAATTGGTAGACCCTTCAGTCAGGCTTCACTCACCATCAGGCTTTGAAGTACGTTCTACATGATGGAAACTCAGGGTTGACTAGTGTTCAAACCGACAAGCAAACCCACTCTCACATCAAAGTCTCACTGCTGACCAGACGGACCTGCACAGAGTACATTGCAATGAGTAAACATGTGCCTATATAAACATTGCCTGGTGTGCACACCTTGATCTTTTCAGCCTTGTTGGCAGGTAGGCACTCAGCAGAGACATTGATGATGCCCAGCTGCTCTGCAATGGAGCGGGCAGTACGCCAGTTGTCACCGGTGACGAGATGGCAGGCCATGCCAGCCTGATGCAGGGCCGCCACCACCCCCCGGGCCTCAGGCTTCAGGGGGTCCTTGATGGACAGCACCCCTGCCACGCTGTCCCCCACCCCAACCATCACACATGTACAGCACTCATTCTGCAGCCAATGGAGCTCGCTTGGAGCTGTTGCGTCAAGACAGGGTGCAGTACAAGACCAGGTGTTATGTTGCACATGCGCTGTTATGCTGCAGTCATGTCACTGAAGACGTCTGCAGATCAAGACTTGTCCCAATACAGCACCAGTGCAGACAGTTTTGTCCTCCTCTGACACAATGCACAGCCATGCTGAAGTCTGTTCTGCACAATTCAAAGTCTGTTCTGTGCAATGACAAACCACCTTGTTACCGACTGGGCAGTCAGAAGGCAAGAAGCTTCACGCTGAGCATGGAAGCAGGCAACGCCAGCAAGGCTGGCTGACTCACCTCCATTTCTCGCATGTAGTCATCCACTGCTTGGCTCACGACAATGGCTTCTTGGGCCATCATCTTCTTGTTGCCCACAACAACCTTTACCAGTGCCCTTTGTTTCCTTTTGCTAGGGCTGACTGCTCGTGCTTGCGGCTGCTGCCCCGGGCGCGCCACAAAGCCCTTGATCCCTTTGCCTACACACACCCACTCACTCAACATAAGCCCTCCATTGTGGAAGAATGGCACTCCTGTCATACCCAGCTTACTACCTGTGCTGTATGCTACCTGGTGTGCAGGATGCACTTAGACGGCAGACTTTCACACTTGTACCTGGGGCTACCACACTGCCTCAACATCTCATCATGCTGCAGCGCTGACATGCCACAGACTAACCTGACTGTGTACTTGACCAAACATGTGCGGAACACCTAACGGCATCAAGACACGTGCAAACACCACAATGCCAATGGGATCATGCAAGTCTGTACGGTAGGCCACATGCAATGTCCACCTCACCTTCTTCCACTTCTACATCTGTGGCAGGCTGCAGCCAGTCAGTGGCAGTGACAGTAGGCGAGCTGTGTCTTTGAGCTTTGGTGGGAGAAGGCAACAGTTGGCTGGCTTCAGAGGGCTCCTCCAGTTGGTTCAGGCCGGCAGTGAAGTCTGCGTCAAGACTGGCCACAGGCGCTGCCAGGTGGGCTGCTGCAAACTGGAGCACAGCGCCTGCCAGCGGATGCTCACTGCACGTCTCTACAGCTGCGGCCAGGCTCAGCACCTCGCCTAGGGATAACTGCACAAAGTAGACAAGCTGGAGGTCGATAGCATAGACAAAATGTAAGGTCTGCATGTGCGGCTGTCTGTGCCTGCAACCCTGCTTTCTCATGATCACACATGACTCAGCATATGACATGCTGACATCAGGATGGAGGCTCGGTCGTATCTGGCAGCTGTAGTGGAATGCGTGTGTACTCATCGCCAAGCCTGTGGTGATGACAGGCGCAGTCAGAGGATATACAGAATTGCAGGGACTGCATGAAACAGCATATCAGACGCTGTGCCAAAGGGATTTCATGCCAAAATGTAACCCAAGCACCGCCATATAGGCGTGGCTCCTTGCAGGCGCGACACATTATACTGTACCACATGTCAAATAAATACCGCACGACAAGGCATTTCAGTACCTTGTCATGGAAGATCTTGTGATGTGTGACAGCAGGCTTGCCCTTTGTCAATGTGCCAGTCTTGTCAAAGACGATGGTCTTGATCTTGTGAGCCCTCTCCAGTGCATCACCCCCCTTGATCAGGATCCCACTGGAGGCAGCCACCCCAGTACCCACCATGACTGCAGTGGGGGTGGCCAGGCCCAGGGCGCAGGGGCAGGCCACCACCAGCACTGAGATGCCAAACAGCAGGGCAAACAGGAAGTGGGTGTGACCCTCAGGCAGCCAGGAATCTGGATAGCTGCCTGTCATGCCAGCCACATACCTGCACCACTCCTGATACATTTACATACATGCGTGAAGCGCAAAGAGGTTCCACATTGAGTACTGAACTTAGTACAACTTCAATTGAGATGATGTACGTCTGCATGCAAAGCAGAATGCAGAAGCATTGAGCGTAACAAGGATGCCTGACGCCAGGGCAGCTGTAATCAGGTGCCACAAAGCAGGATTTTGACTCAAGTCATGCAGCTGTCCTCTTCTGATGCAATCTTGCTATCAAACTACCCAACTCCTTTCTGATAGGGACTGGTAATGGTTATACCGCACAGGTGCATAAACAGTCTGTCGTGGTCCACCCCTGCCACACAAGGGTAGTGTGAGCAAGACCTACCAGGTGAGCCAAGTGATGAAGGCCAGGGACACCACAATGGGCACAAAGATGGAGGAGACATAGTCAGCAAAGGCCTGGATGGGCGCCTTGGCCATCTGTGCATCGCCCACTAGGCGTACAATCTGGGACAGGGCAGTGTCTGAGCCCACACGGGTTGTCTGCACTTGGATCATGCCTGCCAGGTTGACAGTGCCTCCTATGACTGTGTCCCCCTGTCGCTTGGACACTGGCAGGGCTTCGCCTGTCAGCATGGACTCATCTACATGGGACTGGCCCGCTGTGACTAGCCCATCAGCTGGTATACGTGAACCAGGCAGTACCTGGAACCAGTTGAGGCGAGTCTCAGATCTATGCCGAGTTTGATTTCAGATCCAGACCAATGTAGACAGTGTGCTCACAGGCAAATGTAGCATCCAACATGTGCGTAAGAGGGCATTTGAGGAAAAGTTCAGGAACTGTATGTGATGCCATGAATGGAATTCACGCAGGCACACAGCGAAGGCAGATAGTACTGATAGACATGCCCGTTGAGGTGTTGGCATCATCAGTTGATACAGGTGAACATGTGCTGAGACGCCACAAAGCTCGCCATATAGCCAAAACAGAAATTGAAACAACAATGAAGGGTACATGTCACTTGTAGCTTCATCTGACGGCAAAGCGGTGTTCAACAAGCAAGCACAGGATCATTGGACAACGGGTGGTACCTTGAGCAAATCTCCACGGTGCACTAAGCTAGTTGCCAGCTCCTGCTCACTGACTACATTACCCTTCTCATCCACTGTCAGCAGTACTGCGGTCGGCGGCGTCAGCTGCAGCAGGCGAGTGATGGCTGCACTGGTGCGAGACTTGGCTGCCGCTTCCAGGTACTTGCCCAGAAGGATGAATGTGATGAGCATGGCCGAGGTTTCAAAGAAGTCTGTGGGGCGGTACTTGCCGGTGATGTGGTGGCGCATGATGTGGTGATGCAGGATGGAAATCATGGAGTAGCTGTAGGAGGCATTTGTGCCCAAGCTGACTAGCACATCCATGTTGGCTCTGCAAGCACACAAGCCAAATGCTGAGCCCACTTATGAATACGCAGCAAGTGAAACCTGAGGCGGAGGAGAAAAATGAGGATGACAAAGTGGGCATCAAAATTGATATGCAGCCTTTGCTTGTGTTGGCAGACGAAGCGCTTTGTATTACATTGGAGCTGTGCTCAGCCCATGCTTGCAGGTTACATGAAATGTAGTGAAGGACAACAATGACAGCAGGTGGAGTTACCTCCATGCAATCTGAATATCACCCAGATTGGTTGGGCTGCCAAACGAAGCTGTGGCTGGCTGCAACCGGTCTTGAACAAAGGGATTTGCGACATTGATGTAATCACATAACCCACAACATTGACGCAACTGGAGTTGTCGCTGATGCTTTGTTGCCATTTCAATGCAAGGTTGGAGTAGATCTACCTGCCGTTTTTAAGGGCTTTCCAGGCACCAGCATGAAATCGCCAGCCAATCCAGAATTGTACAGGGGTGGCAAAAACCCATTTGAGCAGTTCATCCAAGGGGAAGCCCAGCAGATGGGCTTGGAAGAGTGCTTCACAGCCGGGCATCATGGGCAGAACCATTGCTAGCATGAAGACAGGCAAGGTGAAGGCACAGCTGTAGCGCAGCAAACGGCGCCAGTACTGCAGCTCGGCTCTACGGTCATCTGCCCCTAGCGCTCTGCGGCCAAACCAGAAAGCTATTCATGCAATCACACCCTCTGCATGTAAGTGATTGCCTGTGTATACAAACGAGTCACATAACCTATGGCAAAGAAATACCATCAGGCTGGTTTTTGCTCAATCAGCAGCTTTGACTGCTGCAATGAAAAGAGTATACTCTTAAGACGGTGGGCGATGAGAACATACCTGTCTGTGTCAACAATGCGGCCATCAAAGCCGGCATCCTGTACGGCTTCTATCAACAGTCTGGGGCCGGTCTGGTCGGGATCAAATTGTACCTGCATTTAGGGTCGGCTATCAAACTGCAGTTGACATTCGATTGACCATCATATCAGTACAGCTCATGCTGGCACACATAACAACCCATTGCATAATGCTGTTGTCAGCCATTCTGCATGCAATTTTGACAGACTAGATGCACAGTGAAGCATGCTCAGCAGTGCGAGGCTGAGGCCAACAGGCTGAAACTGGAAAGGTAACCACCTCAGCTCTCCCAGCAAGAAGGTAGACTGCAGCTGAGACCACACCCTTCTGGCTGCGCAGAGCTGACTCCACAGCAGACGAGCATGAGCTGCAATTCATGCCCTCTATTTGCAAGGTCAGGCAGTTGCTGTCTGCTTCCTGCATGAGCTCCCCCTCAAATCCGGCATCCTCAATAGCTTCTAGCAACACAGCCTGTCACAACGCACAGACCAGCAGGTCATTCGCCTTCTTGCAATGCAAATGATTTGTGAGTCACTCTGTGAATGAACTCACAAATTGCATTTGCAACTTTGTTGAAACATGCTGCGTATCTGGTGTGGGCCTGCTTTGACACATAGCAGCAGCTTTACTCTCATACCTAAGGTGAGGTCACGATGCAGCCATGCACAGCGCATTGCCAATATGCAAGGCGCAAATCATTATGATGATCATCACACTTGTTTGTGATTTGAATTGGTGGCTGACCTCCTTGACCAGCCCAGGGTCATACACTACTTCGGCCTGCTCCAGAGTGAGTGATACAGACGCACGCTCCACACCCGGAGTGACGGAGAGGGCTGCTGTTGAGCAGGATGAGCAATGCATGCCTGTCACTCTGAACTTACTGATCTGCAAAACACCCAGCTGCATAAGATCAGATGCTTCGGCAATCTTGTGCATTCGGCTCATTGTATAGACCATGTCTGCTTCCACTGTGTCTTGAGGTTCAGCTACCTTGGCTGGTATTGAGCATGCCTAACATACCTTGCCGCTGTGCTCTGCTGACTTTGACGACAGCAAGTCTGCTTCAAATCCGGCGTCCCTGATGCTCTCCAATATGTCTTCCATTTGCAACTGATCACTGGCATATGCAACCTGCAGCATGATGCTGTCATGAATGTGACATGGGGTTGCATGCAGCAATATTGGCAATGTAAGCACAGAGTCAATGCAGTGTGCGCAGGTCATGATGTGACCACAAACAGGCACTGGTGCAAGCTTGCCTGTGCTGATTTTTGTAGCAAGGCAACAGAGGCTGACTCTACCCCAGGAAGAGCTCTGCACACAGAAATAGAAACGTCTTTCTGCTCAATAGCATGCTAGCTTATATGGGTCTCTGTCACTGACCTGAGTGCTTTTTCTACTGCAGTGGAACATGAGGAGCAATGCATGCCTGTCACAGAAACCTGTACAGCCAATGCAAATGTCAGTGAACGTGATGTAGAAGAACTTGTGCACAAACAATCAGAAGTGCCCAAATCAGACAGAGACCGGACTTACTGTGGCTGTAGCAGTAGCACCAACAGACGCCCTGGTGTCGCGACCAAGCAGGGACTGAAGCTCGTACTCGCCAACGCCAGTCCTCTTTTCAGGCATTTTGGCTGCTGACCTGCGGCCGGTCTGGTGACTCCAGTGCCTACGAACCTAAGATGACTGATCTTCACCTTCTTAGTTATGTGCACCTGAGGCTTGCGCCAGCGATGGCTCGGTCCAAGTACGTCACAGGATCTTGCGGACCGGTGATGTAATTTCTACTCAATAGCTCCGTGTGTTGTCTGCAGTTCGCAAGCATGCGCGCACGGCACAAGCTCGCAAGCTGTCATGTCGCCATATTAGCTCACGTGCACATGCATGAGGGCACATGCAGAAGATCTTTGCAGCTTCGTGTGCAACCAAATTCTCGACGCACCGACAACGCCCAACTTGCCTTCAGCTGCACACAAAACACCCATAAAACCCACGTCGCCTGTTGGCATTGCGCAGCGCAAGAGAATTCTGTATTTTTAGCATAACTTGACGCATGGACAGCTTCAAGGGGCAGGCAGAAAAATTTCACTTGACTTTTGCCTCTGATTCTGGTAGTAGCGAACGGGTACTCTGTGAGATCGGGCTCGAAGGGGTGGTACTAAAGACCACAGATGGTCAGAGGACTCTCAAGAAGTACCCCCTTAACCATATCAGCAGATGGGCTTTAAGAGGCACAAGCCTTGTTCTGTATACCAAGACCCCTGTCGATGTCGAGGAGAGAACTGTCACTCTGCAAGCAGGAGACAGCGTCATACGATCTGTGCTGGACACTCTCACCTGCTCCTGCATGCAGTAAGTGATCCTGGCTTTCACTTCTGAGCAGGACACCTGGCAACAGCGCCAACCCTTCAATGATGCATGCTGTCAGCCACTTTCGAACAATCAATGCTGCTGCGCGTCATGCTGGCCTTCTTGTGCAGGATGTGTGAGTTGTTGCAAAGTGGAGAGCAAAGCGGAGAGAGAGCTCAGGCAGCTAATTCTTTGTCTGCTCTGCTTAGCGGCGGTTCAAGAAAGCGAGCAGAGGTAGGCATCACCCCAAACACCACACCATGCAACTGTAGCAGCTGCATGCTTCATGTGATCCATTTTTGCTGTAGAAGGGCACTGCAATACCTCCTTGCAAACAGTGTACAAACAGTGTGCAACAGTGGGAACGCTGGCTTTGTGTTGAGCAAGCCTGACATTCAGAAAGAACTGACATGAGTCAACACTGCTGAGCTCAACCTGCCCTTATTCCTGCTCCTCTTCCTGTTGACTACATTCAACAACGCTGCTTCCCCCTAATTTTCAAGCAATGTTTTCATCATGTTGCCATTGCTGGCATTCATAAGCACTTGTGTCATGCCTGTGTTACATTCAGCTGCTTGCGAGGCAGCTTGAAAGTCTGAAGCCGACAGTGTGTCACTCGTGTCTTGCAGCTGCCAAGTCAAGACGAGGTGGAGTTCTGGCACAAGGCAGAGAAGTCTGGCTGGTTGCAGTCACAGGGGGAGCACCTGCGCACCTGGCGCCGCCGCTGGTTTGTGCTGAAACAGGGCTTCCTGTTCCGCTTCGCTGACCAAAATGTGGTGGCATCAACCAAGCCCAGAGGCATTGTGGACCTCAGCAAGGTCACTGATGTTGTCAGCGGCAGGGAAGCAACTGGCAAAAACAACTCCATCACACTGTCAACAGCGAATGGCTCGGTAAGTCTCTTCCTGTTCGTTTTGGGTTGCACGCTGTTTGTGTCTGTGATGCCCTGCTGTAAACACAAGTGTCTGTGATGTGTATCTATCATGCATGCTGTGCTTGCATGCAATTGCCTTAGAAGCACTGTGTTCTGTGCTGCCATTCTCTTCTTCCTTTTCCAGCTTGACCACCAAAGCCAGGTAAACACCAGGTCTTTGTGTGATCAAGCACAATTCCACAGGCTTTCGTCAAGTTGTCCACCCCATCATTTCATTGTTCAGCTGTTGCTGCTGCTGAACCTGTTTGCAGCCTGGCTTTCTTCCTACAGGTTCACTATGTCGCCGACAGTGAGACAGAGCAGGTTGAGTGGTTTTCAGCACTGGAAGGCGCCGTAGCAAAGATTGTGCGTGCTGTGGCTGGGCTTGAAGAGGAAGACAGCACACCAGCTGTGGACACCAGGTCCAGCAGCAGTGGCAGGGACAGGGACTGGGCGAACCAGCTGGAGAAGGGCTTTGCCTCAGTGTCCAAGGGCAGCTCTAGCAGGCCGGATGGCAACGCTATGGTCAACATTGTGGGCTACTCTGGTGCAACTGCCCCTCCTGCTGCTCGGCGGCAAGAGTCTTATGCTGCGGATACTGGCAATTATGGCGGCACTATCAGCTACGGGCAGATTGATGGTAGGCACCTGGGTCTGAGCAATCATGTCAAATGGGGCCAAGCATGCATACCAGCAGCCGTGTATCAAAACGCAATGGCAGCCAATCTCCATCTTGTCATCCTGTCACTGCTTCATGACTGCTGCCTACTTGCTGCAATGACTGTGCTGCTAAGTGTGTATGCAATCAAGACATGGTTGCATGCAACTGCCTTGCAGCCCACGTCGATGTTCTTACATGCACCATGCAGACAGCTTCCATACATGGACGTCTACACAAGTGCACAATGGGGTTCAAGCATGGTTATCAGGCATCCTGCTTCTGTGCAGGTATTGCTGGTGTTGTCAGGGATGAGCCTCGCAGCAACACCTCCAGTGTGCAGGTTTCTTACCCCGCATACCCCACGCTACAACCCATCACTTCAGAGCCGCCAGCTAGCAGCTACAACCAGTATACCAGCCCCCCTCAACAGGACTATAACAGCTATGACCAAGCATCCTTTTACCAGCAGCCTCAGATGCACCAGCAGTCACAGCCACAGGCTCAGACTCAGCCCCACCAGCACCAACAACAGCAAAGCCAGCCGTATCCGGAGTATCAGGGGTCTCAGCTGCAGTATGGTGCGAGCCCTTATGGACAGCAGCCTGCACAGGCGCCTGTTAGCTATCAGGTGAGATGCAGGTTGGCATGACATGTCAGTGCCCACTGTATGTGTCTGCTGGTGTCCATTGCAGGCGCATCAGTTGGCAGTGCAAAGGATGTCACTGACTGCTTGCTTGTGCTTCTTGGAACACAAATGGTGATGGCATGGTCTGTACCAGGCACTCACAAAGTTTTCATACATTACCTGCTAAAGCAGCCACTGTGCTGTAACATTTCTTGCTGGCACTTGAGCATCTCAGCTGAAGTAGTCTCGCTCTCATGTTTCCAGACTCGAAATGCAAGATGGAGGTTTGGCTTCATAATTTGATGTGTATTGTTTGCTTAAGCTGATGCTGTATTCCTTTCAGGCTGCTACACCTGTCACAAATGATGCCGGCAGATGGCAGACTCACTACACAGCTGAGGGCAGACCATACTATTTCAATCCCAGCACCAATGTCACCCAGTGGGATGCCCCTGCCAACATTATGTAGGGTTTCATGCTGAGACTGCAGCTCAAAACGCTGTGAGCAAAGCAACCATGATCTGTATCATGCGACCAGCAGCTTGTGTTAGCGGAAGTCACTCGTACTGTGGTCCACAGCATGTCTGACCCACACCATAGTTGCAGCCTTTGTCTGCCGGACGGCATGTTATGACATGAGGGAGCAATGCTATCGATTGGTATCATGCTATCATAAGCTTTCTATACAAGAAGTCAATACGCTCCTGGCACATCACACAAATATGCACTTCAGCGCATGCATCCGGGACATCGTATCTTGGTCAGGCGTGATTGCGTGTCAAGCATTACATTGCGTGTCAAAGCATTACAACCTCATGGAAGACATGCTGAGTCATCATGCTATATCCACGTGCTTTGGCAAGGCCCTCCACAACAGAATATCGACAAATCAACGCACAGCAGTGAAGCGCGGGGCAATGGCGAGTTGCAAGCACGCATATTAGCTTCGACGTACAACTACTCGTGAGTCGCAACCATGACACGCAGAACTTCATTGTTTGCTCTGTCGGTGACGAAGTGTACCTCACATCTTTAGTGAGAGCAATAGCCTGTCGCCGCAGCAAGCATCACAACCCCACTTGAAGCATACATTGGCAGCAAGACTACGTGTGGTTTCTGCTGCTGTTCCGTGTGCCACCTTTATGCCCTACCCGTGAGGGCCTTTGTTCATGTTTAACTCCCTGCGCACAGCAGCTGCCAAGCTAACTCGCGGCAGCAGCGGAGGTCAGCTGGCTGCGCAGGACCAGCGCACATCTGAGCAAAAAGCAGAACAGTCGAGCGAGGCCGCCTCGGCTGGCGAAGATGACACTCTTGGCAGCATCCACAGCTTTCCCCCAAGGTCAAGCGCTAGTCGCGATAGAAGCAGACAATCATCTGATGGAAGAAGGGCAATTCCCAGAGCTAGCACATCCGGAATTAAGGTGTCTGCTCATCTCAGTCCTTAAGCAATCATGTCCTAAATGCAAGCAGGAGCTAAATGTTCCTAGTTCGTGCAGAGCGTACAGAGTAGCGAGACTGCATCAAGTAGTCAAGCTGGCAATAGGAGCTCCAATGTAGGCTCAAAGAGCTTGCTGGATGCTGGGCCAAGGAGTTCTGGAGTCTCCAGCGACACTGCCTATGCTGCGCAGCATGGACACCAGGGAACGCCTAGCAGATTTTATCAAGGGACAGAAGGCAGCTGGATGTCTTTGCAGTCCTTGCAATCCTCGTTAGCAGATGAGCCAATGTCAATCTGTAATTTAAAGGCCCATCAGAGACTCAGTCAGGACGCACCTCCACTGGCTACTGGATCTGAGCAGCGTGACGGTCGGCTTCTGTGCCTGTGAATTGAGCAGACCTTGTCCACTGACCCTTTGTCAATGCTTTTGCCCTTACCCTCAGCTCTGGCAATGAGTGTAGCTTGGGTATGGTATGCACATGTGGAAGGAGTTACAGTAACTTATGCACTCATCTGCAATCTTGTGCAGGCATATACAGTATGTTGCAAGTCAGAACCCAGTGGTATGGAGGCAGACTGGGATTCTCCTTGTGCTCATGTGTATAATGTGGGACTATGGTAGTGTCGCTGTTGCTAATTTTGGCATGCCTGATAGGGCGTGACAAATTGGAAGCAGAGGCACAGGGGCAGCAGCAAAAGCACCCGCGGACCAGCTCTGACATGCGGACTAGCTTGCATGAAGAGGCCACAAGTTCAGGACGGGCCAATGCTGTGCAGTCTTCAAAGGATGATGGTATGTCATTCAACAGACCAGCAGCT